>JAAUXT010102057.1_pt1 | contig 53971 bp, 55 predicted proteins | sample 7278171 | NCBI WGS metagenome assembly JAAUXT01 (sample SAMN14350112, study PRJNA611818) | marine sediment metagenome | isolation source: surface marine sediment (1.8m) | place: French Polynesia: Moorea | collected 2018-08
GCTTTTTCCAAAAGCTCACAAATCAGACCAAGCTCCTCAAATCACCTAAAAACAACACAAACTTCATAAATTTGGTGACATTTGCAACACATGAAAGTCTCCAGGTCTCCACCAGAGCTGAGCACCTGACCCAACTCTGCCTCAATCTCAGGGCGATTGTTTTCATGTCAGTGGTAATGTTGTACGGATATTTCCACAATTAAGTCCAAAGCACACACACACACACACTTGGACAAACACACACACACACTTAGACATAGCGCACTGCAAAGATTGCAAAACTGCCAAATGCACGTGAAGTAGAAGGACGCAGTTTGCATGGACAGCCCCTTACTTCTCGTGGGTCGGTATCAATTTCACCAAGAGCGCTTGTCATGAGGAGGCGGTAAGGGCCTCCTTGGTTCGAGATGTGAACCATCCCGGCCAAAGATCCCACTGCTCGTGCCGCACCATATTAGGTGTCTTCTTTCGGCACCTGCTGAAAGACAAAGTGAACAAGCAAAACGTAGTGCGACTTCTGCGACTCTCTGCAAAATTGCGAGAAGTGGTGAATCAAAGGCAGGTTCTGCTGTCTTGGCTGCTAAGGGCTGAAATACGAGACGGCCGCGGGTGCAAGGCACGTAACACTTGTTTGCAAAGCAAGGAACGTTTCAGAGAGTGTGTCGGGACTCGAAACAAAAGAATATCGAGTCCAACACAGCCGAAAACAAATGCACTAGCTGCTTGGGTCGATGATGTCGGAAAGTACGTTCTGGGCAAGTGCCTCTTCGCTGCGTGAATCGAAAAGGCTGAGGCCTTCGTAGAATGACAACGCCTTTTCCTCTGAGACCATTACATCGGCATTACCTTGCATGTAAGCATGATCCGCACCTGGGTCTGTCACACCACAGCGAAAGAGCGAGACACTGAAAACGAAGAGGAAATAATTTCCTCCGAGGATATCCTCCAACAAACCTGGAGATTCCGCGCGATGACAGAGTGTCACTATCTCTTCTCCAAATTAGGTTTCCGAAAGGACTTGCGACTCTGCGTATGTCCTGTGACACACACAGACGCGCAAAGGAAGGAGATGTCATTTTCAGGTCTATTGTGATTAGATATCGTGAAGCACGACAGGAAGACCTCACAAGACATGTATTTCCTGAAACAGGCTGAAGCGAAAGTCGACGGAAACGAATGTGAAAAACTGCAAATGTTTGAAGAATCTCAGCGCATGTTGAACGCAAGCGAAGAATAATATTTGAGCAAGCTGTGCTTCTTGGCTTGAAAAACTGCCCTCGCAGCTCCAATAGCCCGAAGCTTGCGTTGTTGAACAGACATCGCTTTTAACAAGCTTCGCAATGAAGAGAAGTCTGTTGACCAAATGTGCTCATGTTGTGCGACTCCCTGATCAGCAGCAGAAGCCTCCATCAGAGATTGCTGCGCAGGAAATGAATCCAAGAGATTCCGCAGTCACACCTGTTCTGCCAAGCGGCTGATTGTCCCGAGCAAACATTGTGCGACAGTTTCCTGAAATACGTCTGCAGAGAATCTGCGAAGCTTCCTGTGTTTCAAATGTTCGATGGGAAACACGTGGGAACATCGGGGACCCACGAGAGAAAACACGTGGGATGTGAAGCCGCGCTGGAGAAAATACATGCATGCTGGACTTGACCGGTGGGTGAAATCGAATTTATTGGATCGAACTTGTAATCTCCCTCCCCAAACGAATACGATGATGACACTTCCATTCACTGCTCGCCCCAAATAGATTTCCCCACAGAACACAGAAAAGGTGGTTAAAATTTGGAAAGTCATGTTGATATCTCTTTTGAAACGGTGGGAATAAAATATAATGGAAGAATCCCGTATCTGCACATTGGCAGTGGATAAACCAATTGTGTCACAATGGATACAGATTGAGCTGGACGTGGATTTCTACTGTTGCTGTAGGAAATGGATATGTAATTCAATTTGGTGGGTAAGTGCAGAGTCTGCGCAATCAACAATTTGATGCACGTCCCGCCCGACTGCGGCTGGAGCTGACAGCAGCGAATCTGCTCCACATTCCGCGCAGCTAATTTGGCACGGATTCCTTTTCTTTCACAACAGGTCTTCACACACCCTTTAAAATGTCACACAATGGACTGTAATTGTCACCATGCGGAGGGGAGAATCTGCTGAAAGCGGCTGCCTGTTAATTTGTCTACGTGTTTCTCTGTGCGTGGAGTAACGAGGTTGAGGGTGCATCAGCTTCAATAGACAGACAACCAGAAAACTGGACAAGCTGAGTCGGTAGCAATAGACCGCACACAGAGCGCAAATTAACAAGTGATTTGTATTCTGCAAAATTTAAAGCCCACCCACATCGTTCCGGAAGGTCCGCCTTTAGTGGATGTCGCGAAAGCTACAGTTCCGTCTGCGAATTGCATGAGTTTTGCTGCTGCTCGTTGAGAGGCGTGCTCGAAAACACTCGCACTCGAACCAAATAAAGGGAGGGGTAATGTTGTGATTGCAGCCATTTTTGTAACTGTTCAGGATAGTTCTACCCTGACCAGCTATGACAAAGTGAGAACGCTTCTGGAGCTCAGTTTGAGGCATTTTGCATATTTCGCAGCCAAGCTCGACTTGTATTCTCATATGCCATCGTGAACACTGGTTGCAATTTGGACATGTATTGATGATCCGTCCAGACCTTCATGTGTCGCTTCATTCGATCAAACATGACTTCAATGAACAATTGAAAGGAATACGCGTCATCAAGGAATCGAGCCAACACCACTCTGTTGCATCAGTTGTTGACAGTTCAAGTCAGTCGTCTTCAAAACGAAATTCGATCGTTCAAGTTCAGACTGTTTCGTAGAAAAGTAGCAAATGTAGCTTCAAACGACCACTGTGTAACGGATCCCCAAGTAAAATCTTTGGACATGTATTTTTTGACTTGCGATAAATCTCTCATTCTCCCCGTGAAAAGCTTGGAAACTTGACCTACTAAACAACACACAGAATTTCCCCGTCAAGAGTGAATCACGGAGCTGCTTGGTCAAATCATTTCATCAAATTTACATGAGCACAACGGAGGCACACGGACACAAATTGATCAAACAATGAAGGCTGTGGGATGTTAGGAGGGCCTCTGCTGTGACCGCCTCACCCCAAAACACAGAAGCTGAGAGAAGGACACACGGGTGTCTGGCCACCAGGAGAGAGGGTCAGAACAAGGTTCTGACTCTCATGGCCTTGTTTCTTCAGCCTGATGCACGAAGTGTTCCAGCAATCGAAGTTGCACAACGGAGTCACATTTTATGTCAAAACGAAAGCTAAACCCAGGTGTTTTCTCACATGTCAGCAATGCGCTTTCAACCAGCAACGATGTTTGTGATTTCCACTTTTCCTGAAAGGATTTGTGATGGCAGGTTTCTTCACTTGCATCAGAACCGCAAAACGACCCTGGGATATGCTGGTCACCGGAAGCAAACCACTAATTCCTGTGGCGCCTGCATGACGAGTGTTTCCAAAGCAATAGTCTCCACTGATCATTCACAGAGGCGCCTCCTTTGGATTCAGACAGAGGAGCTCCTGTGCACCTGCAGGCGCGCAACAGGAAACCGCAATCATGGGCACACGCAAAACGATCGAAAAGGCAGTCTCTTCTGCCTCGACTCCCACACCTCCTTTTGTATCAATCACAGATATATCCAGACTTCGTTGCCTTTGAATGATGCACACGGGCTTCACCTTCTGATCACGAACTCATGACACAGACAGCGAGCTGTCGATGAAGTCCTGTGCACAGGTGGAACTGGCGCTCACCCCCGGGCACCTTTAGCCTCACGGGAAATAAATTCCTCAACACACTGGGCGAGTATTTTGTCGCTGTATCACGCGAAACTTCCTGAAACTTTGGAAGTAGATCTCAAGGAGTGGTGGATCTCGTCGTCAAACTCGGTTTGTGTTCAACGAGTCTTCTTCTGTTTTTACCGTTGCGTGACATCATAGGTGTCTCAAATTCATCAAATAACGCTTTATTATCATGCAAATTTTGTTTGCAATCCCAGAGAGAAACAGACAAACTGTCATGTTTTCTTCTCACTGACTTTCTTGAAGTTTCCTACAAAAATACAACAGAAAAATATTCTATTTCACCGACAAGAACCCTGTTCAGACTGAGGCATGAATCCCTGGTCATGTCAGGTCACTTCACCCTGAAATGGTGTCAGCTCAATGGTTCGTGAGGTGTTTCTGGCCCCGCAGCAGCAGTCTTGCCGTTCATGGTCACTGGATACCTTTTCCCTGGTGCAGATTGAAGAAAGCTGTCCAGATCTGCGAGTTTCAGTGCATAAATGTGGGAAAGGTTCTCTCGCGCCCTCTTCTTCACTCATAGCCAACAAAACCTAATTTACTCCGTATTCGGATCAAATTGGCGGAGAAATCAATGGAAAAGGACCTGGTCCGAAACAGCTGACAGCAACGACCATCTTGTGCAAAAGCAATTTGGTTTCGCTATTGGTAGTGATAGGATTTTTCAGCGCACAGCACCGGGTAGGCAGGGGACCCCAAGGGACTGTCCACCCAGATTCACTTCCCACTGTTCTGACCATCATCTCAGACGTGTGAGCACAAACACACGCACCATGTTAGCTTATTACTTCATTAAATGTCAATCAAGTTCCACAGAAATAATAAATTGTCTGCTGCAAGGATAGCGCCACTGACACTGAGCGTTTCATATGATAATTCTAGACTTCTAAATCGGATAACTTCCTGAAGAAGAATTTCCGTAATCTAGCAACTCCCCGCCGGCAGTGCAGAGTAGCTATGCGAAGCCTGAATTCCAGTCAAAGGCATGAATTGAATTTTGTTGACATAAGAGAGGAAGAAACTATATGTGAGCTTTAGAGCTGTGATTCATTTGGGTGGGCATGTTTCTGCGGTGGATACATCATTTATGGCTCATGTTCATTTCTTCTCGCCACCTATGGAAACTTCCTGCATGTGGAACGAGGGCCATAAATCGTATCTCCTTGTCTTAAACCTGCCACGATCATTTACCATGAGGCTATTCTGCTCACAGTCCAGTGGGCCGCCCTGCGCCGGCCACTTCCGAGGTGAGCGCAGAGCGCGTCAGGACGCGCGCGTGCACTTCGGGCGCTGATGGACTGGCGGCCAGAGGCGGGGCGGCCGACAATGATAATCCGAGTCGAACAGGTCGAGTGATCAAGAGGCGTGTGTGTTTGCTGGTGTTTCGTGTCGGATTAGTGCTGACCCCTCGACCCGGCATTATCCACTTGCGCGTTCATGAATATGCTCGGCGGGCACCGCGCAGCGGTGGACGCGACCGCCGAGCGACGTGCGCGAAGCTGTACTCCAGAGGGGAGACCCGCCGAACCCAAACAGCTTCACGCGGCCTTCCATACTCTCCGCTCCGCCAATACCATGCTGGAAGCCGCATAATAGGCACTTAACATAGATACACATATTCAATACTCGCGCAATTACAGGACCTCTACCACCAACTGTCACAGACTTTTGTCACATGATCGCGCACGGATTAACGCACCGGGACCCAGGACCTGGCGGACCTGTCATGGAGGACGCTCGAGACTCGCGCGGAACGACACGCGCGCGGCGGACATGAAAGAGCCGCACGTGACGGCGCCTTCACGATGATGACGATGTGAGACAAGGGCGATGAATACCGTGATTAAAGTGATGCCATCTGATTGGCAGCAGACGCAGAAAGAAATCAAGATTATGCATTGAGAGTGAAGACAATGTGACCACAAGGAATACTCTCGACAAGGATAGTGTAGTTGAATATTCATCTCACCCCCACCTGCTATGTAAAGCTATCAGGATGAGAAAAGTTGTGTGAATCAAGGGACCTGAACGCAAGTGGAAGAAGTTCTTCCCAAGAATGATAATCGCCTTGAAACAGTTTGTCATTCCGGATTGGAATTCTGATGAATGCAATTAAAGTAATCCATATTGGATTAATTATTCGAAGAAGTGAGACAGATTTGGCCTTGTGAACTCTGGACCAACAAAGTGTTATGTTCTCCTTTGGTGCTATGGGTTCCACGCCAGGATCATTCAAATACTTCGCACTACTTTCTTTGTTTCTTCTTGTTTTAGAGTGCCAGGGTTAGTATGTGATCAATTTTTTTGCTGAATTTAATCGTGAAAACCTCCACTTGGTGGAGAGCGCGACTTGGTAAATGGCAGAGCTCAATAGAGTCGACACACATTTCTTGTCGACTGCTTCTCAATAGGCAATGTTCAATTGGGGATCGCACGACGTAAATTGTCTGTGCACCTATCTTTTGATGGTGCCCTCCGATGCCCAAATATAGTTATGGAGCAGATAAAGACAGGAATAGAAGCTGTAATTCTCTGCTTGTGTTAGTGTCCTGAAACATGGATTCCTCATTTCATTTGCTTCTCTGTCCCCACTTTCTCAGAAAAAAGAAATTAATGCCTTAATATTGCAGGGTGTTTTCGTGAAACCAGTTTCTGCAGAGAAGAAACGAGTTTAGTAACCAAGGGAATGCGATGGCTAACCGATGTAATTCAAATCAAGTGGAAGCAATTTTTAACATGAAGCAGAATTACAGCCGACGTTCCTCTCTCATCTCTCGGCAGACAGCGAACGAAATATCTGTCATTGCGTTCACTCAGACCTTTGAGTTCAAAGTAAATGCGTCCTCTATAGCGGTATATAGAAGTGAACACTGCGAAAAGCACGCTGCTGTTGCTGTAACGTTTTCATTTGAACTTTTCAAACAGATCATCTGCAGAAGAAGGAACCAAGTTCTGTGCTTCAGGGTTAAAATCCACGCACGCTGCTGTTTGCGCCTGATAATAGACACAGGATGGAAAGAATAATTGTCGACATGTCTCAGACTCACGAGGAAATTTGCTGCACCTTGCAAAATGCAGAATCTTGAAATGCATCCGTTGACGTGTGAAGGTTAAAGCTCCTGGTTTCTGCAACATGGTCCCGCGGGCTTTGCCTGAGCTATTTCTCATGCAGCCGTCTGTAATCTTTATGTCCTTACTTGAGCTTTGCCTGATCATACCCGGCTTTGGTACATATTTTGAGTAAAAACAGGCAGAGTGCACACGAAATCAGTTTCCATGGTGATGTGAGGCGCATGGTGGGAGGAAACCAGAGCTGGTTCCTTCCACCAAGCACGAATAACATTCAGGGAGACTACATCTTGTTAGCTGGAGCCCTTCTTCCTCAGGGCACTTCCCATGCACAAGAACGACTCGCTCATGAGCTCGGATTTTGGGTGTTCGAATTGACGAACAAGGCTCGATGCAAAGACACGTGGTGGTTTCTCCACAATAATTAAATCAGACATGCAACGGCAAATGTAAATCACCTTTCAGTGAATTCCCAAAAGCAACTGTGGTCTCGGGTGTCGAATCTCAACAGGAAATTTGCAACACGTTCCTGCATGTATTCACGTGTGTGTTTCATGAGACACAGAAGAAAAACTGCCGGTTGCAATCAACAAATGAAGATGAAATGCCCGCATCTCCACATTCACTTTGACTCAATCCTTCAGGAGGTGCACATCCACAATCTTAAAGCCCACGACGTCGATACCATTTGGGCTTATCCCAAACAACATTAACGTAAAAGTCGGAGTCCGACTAACCCAGATGATTCCCCAGCTCATTCATCAATCACACATTGACAGCTTATGAGAAAAAGAACAATGTTCAACCAGCCTCGTGCCTCCCGCCTTTCCATTACACGAAAGAAAGTGGCAAGGTGCATTCGATACAAAGAGAGGACACCAAAAGAAGTGATGGTTGTGAAGAGTCGGTGATGGCAAAGGACGAACACGGGGTTTGACTTTGCCAAAAGACAAATTGCTGTCATTACCGAAACTACTGCTGTACACTTGTGTTTGAAAGACTCATCTTCATCGTGTGGTCGCTGCAAATACTGCTTCTTGAAATCCCACTCGTTTCACACAAACGTGCAGACCTTGCAGGGGGGGATTCGTTTGACCATTGTGAAACAATTGACCACGAATCAGGACCTTATCATCTAAGGCACCAAGACATCCTGTGCGCTCCAAAATTTCATGTTGCGTCATTTAAAACATTACACGAAAAGTCAAATTATGTCTCTGGTGCTTCACTTGCCTTTGTGAAAAGGGAGAAGAGCAGACAATACATCAGCCAAATTGCTTTTGCGAAGACGGAACACAAGATGCGTCACTGTACGATGACTTGCATCACGTACAGGAAAGAATGTAAGAGCTTTTGTTTCAAGAAAAATTCTCTTTTGTTAGTGTTTCAAACAGCAAGGAGGATGCTTGATGCACAAAGCCACATGGTGCAGAACTTTTTCCATGCAGTTGAGCCTTCCAGAAGGGATTGTAGCAACTTTTGTTGTCCCACCCTAAAACACACTTGAAAGCAGCTCACCCAAACAGCGCAGGGTTGTAACTCAATTAGACAACAAGCCATTGGGTCTTTCGGGCATCACAGAAGTAGTTCCTTTGCCATTAAGGTCGCAAATCTGTTACCCTGTATCATGAACTGGTCTGCTGTATTCATCTAATAAGAGTTGGGACATTCGGGCCAAAATCTTTAAAAACCTGATTGAAGCTGCATGACTCAAGGCCTTTATAGATCGCAGCATATTCCTTGCGCATTAACGAGCAAGCGTGCAGACATGCCTAAAATGCTCACACATCCATCCAACAGCAAACTGTCGAACACTGTGGCGCTGCGCACGAATGAGTCACTGCAGAGTTCCTGAATGAGATCCAGCGAGGCGCATACCTACAGTCTTGTTTTGGGAGAGCTGGTCCTGCACTCGTACACGCAAATGAATCTGAACAGATTCACCGAAAGAATGGTGTTGTCTTGAGTGAAACCTCCCTTCTGATGTGTAGTGGAACTCAACAATGTTTTCTTCACGTCATGCGCCTGTAACAAACAGCTTGCAATTGTCAGATGTGAAAGAATGAGGCCTGAGCGATTAGTCCCAACTGATTCCAGCTCCCATCCTTCATCCTGCTTCAACAAGTACGATTTTGCATGATCGACTGGTTTAATTGATGGAAGATAACGGTGCACCAACATTACCTTTGAAATTTTAATTTACAAGGACAATTTCAGGAGTACCTCTCTCCTGCGAACAGTTAATGGATGTTTAGTGAGTTGTAGCATGCACAAAGCACTTTATTTACTTGGGGTGCCTTTATAATCAATTAAATATATACACAGAGAGCGACTGGAAAAAATAGCATGGGTCGCATCGGCTGAAGCAGTAAAAGGTTTTTGCTGCCCCTTGATAAGGCCGAGATTTGCGCGCAATCAAAGCCAAAACAGTCCCAGCTGAAGTTGGATCCATTCTGGTTCACAGCCGGGCTCTGAAAGAAGTCATGACTCTGTGAGCTGCACAGTCTGAAGGTAATAACCTTACCAGAACAAAGAAATACATCAATTTCCTGATCAAATCTCCCGAACAAGGACGTCGCCCTTACCTCTCAGGCCAAGCATGTGAGGTTGATTGTCTGTTTCTTCTTTTCACTCCTCTCGGGACAAGCTTATGTCGGCCGTCCGGTGACCCTTTCCCCGTGCAACAATGAAAAGGTTTGATTCGGTGTTATTCTGAGCAGGCGCATTGGTGGAACTCTGATCAATCAAGGTTAGAACACTGTGCTAATTAGGACGCCCATGCAGCGCATACGAATGGTCGTTCGTCTCAGAAGCAGCACCTCGTCAGTATTTAACACATGCTTTAATCACCATCATGCACCGGGATATTCTACTGAGGTGGAATAATTTATGGCCGTGTCCATAGATTGGGCTTTATGCAGCATCTCAAGAAGTCCGGGGCTCTACTCGGCCTGTTTGGGTGGGTTCTCTGTTGGATCGTCCGAAAACAACTGAATGAAGATCCCGAGGATCGGCTCTGAGAAAGCCAGAGTTGCTGGCTGTGGTCGCACAAAGTGAGTTTTTTCCACCCCAACCGACCACGTCAGTGTCACTGCAATTCCAGTGTGAAAACTGTTTTCTTTTTCATTCGGTGGGGAGTGAGGTGAAATCAGTTTTCGCTGGATTCAGAATTGTTCTCGTGCCGTTGGCTGTGTTTTTGGAATCTCTCCGACAAGATAACTGCAAGATATCGTGCACAACGTACCACAACGTGTCGCTACATATGCCATATCCACATAGCAGGAGAGCCACTGTTGTGCGTGTGCCCGTTTGAACGCTGATGACACAAAAGGAGTTATCATGGTTGAATTTCCTCCAAAGTAACAGTACATGAAAAAAGTAATGTACCAAATACGACCCTATTTACATTAGTTTATGTGTATGGAGCTTGAAAGGAAGGAAATGAGAACATTGCATGTTGTGGGAACAAGGCAAGCATGATATTAGCAGGTTGTGTGTGTTTCAGTTCATAAACAGGCTACTTCAGCGAAACTTCATGCGGGACGTTCGGTCGCTTCCGTTCGTCCAGCCCAACTGCAGGAAAGCATGCAAAGAAACTGAGCAAGAGCCGTCGCAAACAAGCCGTGGTTGAAGCGGACTCATTTTTGGTCGTTCCCTTGTTCAAAGGGCAGGCAGGAGGTCTAGAAAAACAAGACAACTGTTAAATTGTCAAAATGGATGGAGTGCCAGTCTCTGGAGTGAAAAACCCACAGCAGCTTCATCAAAAACTCAAATTTGGGTTGCACGAGAACTGAAGCAGAGCTGGTGAGGAAACTGTGTGAATACATCAAAAACGACATCGGCTCCTGATTGTGCATGATACATCGCTCCACTACAGGATGAAAGTAAAATACTCATCTCATTACAGCTGCCGCGTGAAATCAAAAACGCATCTGTCACGTATTCCCCAAGTGATTGTCAAATTCAAGCTACGAGGTGAACTGCACAATGTTGCAACATCGTCAAACTGTAAAGATCTTGTGATGCAGTCTTGCACATGTGATTCAAAGGGTCTGTGGTCATTCTGTCCAGACATCTGTGTGTCACACTTGAATCGCTGTTTGGTTCTCCCTCAGGCACGTTCCGATTCTCTGCAGTTCTTGTCAGGTACAGCGTGAAATATGCCTGACATCTTTGGTGCCAAACAACAAATTTCTTCATACACTGAAGACAACAAGTCCACATGCATTGTAGACGCGGCATACTTTTTACCAGTCTTTGAAACTGAAAGAGAAAGGCGCAGGAAGACAAATCAAAAACAACAAGGCAACCGCTCCTGTTGTTTCGCTCGTGTTGTTTCCTGTGGAAGGCTTTTGGGATGCAGCCGCCACTCTTCTTTGTCCAAATGGGCAGGGCAATGACCCAAATCCAAAACCAAAAGACGGCTCCTGTGTTGAATGGTTGAACAGTGCGAGCGCACGTCCGAACCCCAAAGAACACACAGAACAGTTGCATCAAGGTGAGTTTCTTTTCCAAACTCATTCACATTTGGGTCTTCGGATGTGTTGCTGGAAATCAACCAGAAGCGACCATTTGTCGATCTCTGCGAGACAAAGTGGCTGTGAAAAGAAAGACACTCAACTGAAAGAGACTGACGGACAATCAATGAATCGCAACTGCGACGTATCGCCAAGTTCGTCACTCCGTGGCAGCACGGTGCGCACGAGATTAATTGGATCTCTTGAGGAATTAATTACTCTGTTGAAAAAGCCTAGCAACCTCTTATAACATACAGGAGATTTAAAGGACTGGACTTGAGCACCTTGTGAAGATACATGGAAATGAGGATGTACAGAGCTGGTAGAGGAGACTTGATTAGAGACTATCTTGAAGGAAACAGCATGCACTATGTTACAATTGGCTCATTACACACCGGATCTTTAGGAAACTTGGACTCTTGGACCTGTTTTGCAATCGGCTCGCATGCACTCGAACAGTCACCAAAATTAACAGGGAATTGGTTTTCTTGACTCGACCTTCCTGCTCACACACTTCTTTGCGCCCACTTGTGTCTGCAGTCGTCGCTCTCTGTCCAAACAAGGAAAAGGCCTGTCGCGATTCAGCAAAAATTGCCGCACTGCAGTTATTTTGAGCAGGTGTTTAGAAGGTCGGCGGTGCAGTAATGTAGTGCAAATTACATACATGAGAACAGAGACAGGAAAGTGGAACATGGCAGTTTGAGCCCCTGGAGCTGACACAAGGACTGAAAATTGAATAGATGAAGATAGATCATATGCTGTCCGGCTCTCGCTCGTGGGGAAGTAACAAGTTTTCAATCATCCCAAACCAGCTTGAAAATGCGAGCAATTGACAGAGATCTATAGCTGCCTCTGTGGTCTCAAACCTTGATTATTTGGCAGGAGAAGGAAGCATGTTGATTCAATAGAAGGTATTGACTTGTGTTGGAAAGCTTTGCAGGTTCTCTGGCCTCTATCCCGTGATAACCTTGCCTTTTCGCACTGAAGTCATGTCCAAATCAGCACCTTGTCCTTTGATGCTCCTTCAATGCAGTTGTTATTGAAAAGGACGAAATGTTGAAATCTGTCAGATCTTTAACAAAGCTGCGTCTCCGAATGAGGTTTCGATGTGATCCCACAGAGCACATGTCTCACACCCAATATGTCAGTATCGTTTGTTCAATCTGACACAATGAAATGCAGCTGTGTACAGTGTAGGAATTCAATGGACAGGGACAATGTCAGGTCAATCGACAAAAAAACCTCCAAGAGATCAAGGGGCGCAGCCTTTGGCGAAGCTCAAAACCCGCAATTCTTTTTTTTTTTTTTTAGTTTTGCCTTTTCTGCATGGAGCAAAAGAAGGAGTGTCGTGTCGGGGTTTTTTTCGGTGCGATGCTTGATGACACAGATTCAGCTCGCTAAATCAGTGGAACAATAGCTCCTTCGCAAAATAAGAGAGAAACCTCCCTCTTATTCACCCAGGAGCTGTGCGAAAGAAGCTGCCTTCTGTTCTTTGACAATACCAACCCAAATGGGACGAAGTGTAGTGAATTATTGATTGTGCAATGTATCGCCACCCAACAAACTCTGTAGCCCTTTTTTCCATTACTCGGGCCCAGTGTAAGATTCCGTAGGCGTCCTTCCCACCAGAACAAAAGACAAACCTAATTGCTTTCAATACTCTGTGGCCAAGTCAGTCAACTTGTGTCTACATTGAGCTTAGTGAGAAGCCACAGAGGACTCGTGTGGACCAAGCCAGACTAGATTCTCTGTGACTTTTGGCTCAAGGATTCCGATGTCTATCTTCAAAATGTGTCAGTTAAAACCACGGTCACACACTCCTGGCTGACTTCCTCCCACACACTGGAATTGATGCTGCAATGGCCCGCCACTTTCCAAATAGATAATGTCATTTTGAAGAAGATTGCATCTCAAACAACTGACAGAAGTGAGCATTCGGATAAAAACTATGGCCAGCACCAGCTTCGTTGGTGGGTGCCGAATTTGACAGGGTCGCTTCTATTGAACTGTACATCATGTAACGTGGGAAAATCGAAGACCGCATCTTGCGTACATTCTGAGAGGCAAACCTCGAGACTTCCTTGTTCAGATTTGTCTCCCCTGAACTTTGCTCCATATTTAAATTGCAATGAGAAGTATCACACAGCATGGACACTTGTCTTGTTTCCCGGGAAACCACACACCCGCAGCCTGCAAACGAGCTTCTCCTGCAGGTCTTCCCATTTGTTTTGGGCCAGTGTGTATACATATTTAATATCTTTTAGGACTTCATATTCTTTGCTCGGGAATTGCCTCCTGTCTTCAGATTCACTGCTCTAATGGGAATGGCTGTCTCTTCCCGTCCTTCACTTCCCTTTCTAATGAATCAACCGAATTATCTCTTCTTCCATTCATCAATATTATTAGTCTAATTATCTTCCATTTGTAGACACAAGAATTTCATTGTATCTTTTCTATGAAAAGAGCTTGATGGTAAAGACCAAGATTACTCGACCAACAACTCATTCTTGGAGCAAAAGATGCTGTTCATTGTTCAGAGGAAATGGCTTCTCCTGTTCTGGGCCCTTTGTTTCCTGAAGAGAACAGCTTTGGAAAAACTGACGCAAATGCTTTTTGAAAAGTGTACCAACCTGCCTCCGTCAGGCGGAAAGTCATCTCGCCTCTGCGTTCAAGAGCTAGGAACCTCACATCAATTGAGAACTCTTCATGAAGTCCTGTCTGCAACACTGAGGCCTTGTTGCCCAAGGCAGAGCACACACACACGCTCTGTACATCAGCCAAGATTACCTCTGCCTCAGCTGTTGGAACTGTAACATCTCACTTCTAACCGCTTCGTGTCATGTCAGCAGGAAATCCATAGAGCGCCCCGTCGAACAGTATGATTCACTCTCACATTGCCGTGAGTTTTTGTTGAGAAATTGCCGGCCTGAATAAAAAATACGAGCAATCAAGCGCTGGAGAAAGACACCGGTCACCAAAGGGAGGCCGGAAACAAGGACACCGAGAAACTCACTGCCGATGCAAAACTCTGAGTTTTGCCTTTTCAGAGTTTTTCTCTTTCGAGTCGTGTTCAAATTGTCGCACTGTACATCGTTTGTCACACCGGACGAGGAAAACTGTACTCGTATGTCGGTGGAACTGTGTCTCTAGGACTGCGCAACTCATCTATCATCCATCTAGCGTTGTGCATTTGTCCTCAACACGGAATCATTAACAAGGTGCAGAAGCGCAGATGAATATTAATGACGCTTGTGCCATGAAGGCAATAATTTTCTGCGTGATTTAGCAGCCACTTTTTCTGCACGCTGAGAACCAAAATGGTTGAATAATTATCAGCGACCATCATGACGAAGCCTTCAGGCTACGACATGCCAGCGACAATGAGAAATTCTATTTTACGGGACGATAGCCTCTAAATATCACCAGCTTCAAACAATCCTCGAAACAGTCATTAATGTAGGCTGGCAATTAGGACGGATTATTCACATCATCAGCTGTTTAGCACACGACACGGCAATCTGTGTCGTGCTCTCACACAATTTTACTGAAGATCCTATTCTAATTACAGAAGTGTGTTTGAAGGACACAAGGGCAAATCCAGCACTGAGATTACTGTGGGAAGTGATTGAAAATATCTTGTCACAAATGTGGTCCAGAAGGAATAATAGGTGCTTGACAATCAACACGGTCGGCACTTTCATCTCAAACAAGGTTGGCGTTACCAGGGAAAGCTTGGACCTTGGTTATGCATCTGCAAATAGAATCTCCATTTCAACAATGCTAGATTGGCCTGGACACGACACATGGACAAACGTGTCCTGCTTCCACAGTTGGACACAACATGCAGTTGATGAGACTTCACTCAAACAAACTTCATGGTTGGAGACGCCCAAACAAATAAAAGAAACTAATTTTCAACTAAATCCCTCCAAACATGCAAGGATCAGATTGAGTGAATGCCAGAATGGCGTGTTGTCTCTGTCATACATGGATTGGGGTCAGAGAAAGGCAACTTCTCTCTCTGATTGACGTTTAATTAGGGCTAATTTCGGTTCCACAAGTTGTGCTTACCTGCCCTGAAATTCTACCATGCACCCACCTGAACATTTTTGAAATAAAAAACGCGGCTGAACCAATTGCACCACTTGCGACTGACTTGGACAGTGTGAAGGGAACAGACAATGTGAAGGGAACACATGCAGCAGCTGGAGACCGTCGGCTTCATGTTCAGAAACCGTCCCCTGCAGCGCGGAACTTGGTTCAGGGAAACATTGCCAAGCAAAGCCTCACCGTGCTTGACCTGCATTGTTTCAGCTCAAACTGAAGGCGACACAGGATACGACTACAACGATGCTTATGACGACGATTACGACATTCCAGGTAAATTGTCAAGACTGACTGGACGTCGGTCCAACTGATGTGCATGTTTGCTGTTGTGTGCTGTTTCGTTCTCGAGTGCGAATGATCGTGGATCGTGCACCACCGGGATGCCAAGTTTCTTGCAAACTGCATCTGCTCCTACAACGGTGAGTCTTTCCAAAGTTGACGTGCACAGGTGATGAGGACGGAGAGGTGAACCACGCTTTCTTCAGTAAAATTCACGTCAGCAAAGGTTCAATTTGTCACATTTCTCCCTTGTGCTGAAACACAGAGAAAGAACCAAAATTCCAGGGCAAGTTCTCGCGTCTCAATGCGACCCTTGTTCCCAGAGTGCCTTTCCATTTTCCAACGTGTCTGACGTCAAGATGGCGTCATCCCTGCAGACGCAAAATCTGACATTTTGACGCCACGATGCGACTTCCATGCCACAACTAAATTAGTGCGACCAGCTGAGCCTAATGGCAATCTGCCTAAATGGGGTAGTACTGTCTGACATGCAGGTCAACTGCCTGCTGCTGCTTCACATTTGGGTGGACAAACCGTTCGGGTCGCTCCATTTCTCTGGAATTTGCCTGGAAGCTTCAGGCACTTCATCAACGCGAACCGAAAACCTCTCTGGAGCTTGTATTGTCATGCCCATTTTAACACAGCCCTGTAGTAAATGCAGTACCCAGCTTTGATCTCGTTTTGCTGCACTTCCTGTGGTTAAAGCTGGAACATCGCAGAAGTACGATTAACGCGCGACATGCTCCATTTACCAGTCATATTTCATCAGCCGACCCACCGCACATTATTCGGACGCTAGGTTCCCTGCATTGTGCACTAATGCAAAATGCTAAAATTCAGATTCTAATCATCTGTTTATCTTTCTATTTGACAGTCGTCATATATTGATATTTGATCAAAAGTGTCTCCATTCACGGTGTAAATGCACATTTGACTCGAGGCATAAATCACTGCTGCAGAATTTGTAGCCAGATTATCATTATTCGTAAATTGTGCATGTTGAGATAATTCCCGTGCTTTTGAAATGCCACGACGCCAATGTTTAATGTTTGTGGTGAGATTAAAGTTCGACCTCCGGAAGTGCAGTCAGTGCGTTCGCCAAATCGTTGTCCTTGCAGCAGGTCCTCGTCACTCGCTCCGTCCACATCCCTGTCATGCCGGCTCTGCATGAATTGTGAAAGTGCGCAGCACAGGGATGTGCGTGAGAGCACATGCAATTGAAAACAACAAACACGAAAATTATACCTGTTGGTGCATTGATTTGTCTAAGCGTTTCCAGGCTTTCATTTGGAACCTCCAAACTATCCAGAGTCTATTGACTTCTGTTTCAGTGCATTCGATGACGGCAATGTTGCACATGCGCCATTAACTCCGGAAGGAAAAAGTCAGATGCACTGCACAATCTGATAAAAGCAAGCAAAGCACCAAGTCTTATCAGACAGTTTCCCAAAATTACAGACTTGCTCGCTCATCAACAGATGGTAGATAACCGTAATAGGAATTGATTTGTTCTCAAGTTTGATAGGTGCAGCATCCAGATCACTTGAACTGTTTTGTTTTTGTTGCTTGGCATTGATCGAGTCAGAAAGTAAACACGTATGGTAGAGAACACTTTCGTTTTTGTTCAGGGGAAACTGTTTTCTTGCGCATGCAATAAAAGACTTGTTGTTCTTTTTTTCAGTGATTGGTTACGAACCAACCTTCGATGTGCCAATCGTCAATGTCACCGTTGTCCAGGGACAGACTGCAGTGCTTCCATGCTCCATTGAATATCTGGGAAAATACAAGGTACATTCAGCAATTACCGGTACTTCACACCGGTCTGCCTTTCCTTTTGTCAAAGAAAACGATGTACAATCCTTGAGTCCTCAAAAACAAACTGTCATCGCGATGCGCAACAAGTGTTTCCACCCCTTGTTGGGTCGTCGTATCCCTGTCCTTTCTCTTGCTGTTCATATTTGATTTTGCTGTATGGATCTCCGATTCAGTTTCCCTTGAAGATAAATTCACGGACAAGCAAGTCTTCATTTCCTGTCCGCTTCGGGGAAGTTTGAGAGCTAAACTTTGCTGTCTCTCAATTCCCTTCTGCAAGCAGACTCTAAACAAACACAAAAAAACTTTGTTCCTGTGAAAGGAATTGACTTTATGCGCCACATCGTGTCTTAAAAGTTATAGACTGGTGAACTCCAGCAGAACCCGAGTAAATAAAACAATAGATCCGGTGTATTCAGAGAACCAGTCCTTTTGTAGACACATATTGGCAGATATGATACAGACAACTCCCTGCATATTTGCCCTACGTGACTCCGTGTCATTGACACAATGGGACACAGTTGATTTGGGGGGAAGACTTTGAAAAAGAACACCACTAATCCATGTTTAGTTTGCGTAATTGCTTGGTAATGTCACATTAAATAATTCATTGACAGCAGGGTAAACCCATAGTTAGCCTCAGTAGCAATTTGCCGATGTGCTTATCTCATATTTCCTTCGAGTGCTTCCCATTTCATGTTCAACCGATTTCCACTCAGTCGCCCAAGTTGCCATTCAAAGGTTTGCCCCCTAAACGTGCAGAACAAATCAATATCACAGCAAAAGTTTTGGTGCAGCGCATCGTTCAGATGTGTAATGTGAGCTGTTCTGGGATTCCTCTGCGCAGCTTATATTTATTGCACATGACATGAAGTTTGAAGGGCCAATTGAAACAATTTCAGCCACATCCCTCGTTTCTATGTCTCGTTGACTGCCGTTCGTCACTCTCAATGTGTTGTGTTCCAGCCTCGGGCCAGATATTGGCTTTTCGTTTACTTTTACAATGGTGGCATCCTTGTAATAAAGGTGTGGTGGATGCTGGGCTAACAAGTAGGATATTGACAATAACGACCGCATCTGTCTTGTTTTATCTCCAAATCACTTTGGTGCAGAGTTTAGGTCAAAAGATATCCATCATCATTCTCTTCTCTGTGGACTAAATACAAGGGACATGAACTGCTTTCATGATTGTCTTATTGAAAAGCAAAACCTTTTGATTATCCCATCTAACAGCATTTAGGCAGCTTTTATTGGTTTTGCCAGCATTGATCAGCCTTGTAACTCTGTTTTGCCTCTCGACGATTCCGTTCACTCTCCAGCACAGGAAGGACAACAAATACACAGCTTCGGAGTCGGAAAGCCGATCCTGCTGTTTGTGTCATTCACATTCAGACAGCACAGAAGTAGCCAGAGCGTCGGTGGATATGTGTCCGAATCCAAAGTCATTTTCTGAAGTTTAGTCTCCAGCTAAAATGAAGTGAAACACGACAATGCAATCGAAAATAGTGTGTCCTCAACAACCCAACCTGTACCAAACAAATGCTACTGGTTGACAGTTGATCGAAACCCTCTCTGTTCAGTTTACAGCCAGAAAAAGGTGCGCGTTTTGACCTCAGCTCAAGGCACATGCGTTTGAGTCAAAGAGAAAGTCTCACCAATGTCCATATTCAGTGCGAGAGTGATTCTCTTGGCCACGCCCTTTCCGATCTTGTATTTGAAAAAAAACTCAAGTCACTTCATTTCACGGTCTCAATTGCCTCAAGAGTTCGTTTCGGCTGATAATTCCGATTCAGGCGAGTGCGAATTGGGTAGGAGCAAGGTACTGGCACAAAACAATGTCTGCCACAACCTTTCCAACAGCTGAAAAGCACCATTTGGTGAACGGATCTCCAGCAAAACCCTAAAACAAATTTGTGCCATAAGTGTGTTTCCTGGCACACTTCTGGACCAACCTGTCCACTGAAAACCAGCTGCTGGTGAAGAACAAGTTTTGAAACTTCGCCCACTCTTGACACCACGCCTCAAGGACTCAAAGTGTCAGGAAAGGCAAGAAACCACTGTTGCTTTGACAGAATTTCCAGCGCAATGTCCTTGAAGTTTGATCACCAACTGTCCAGGAGATTTCGGACCGTGCAGTCTGAGTATTCCAGTAATCCTGTACATAATTCAGCAGCAACCAGTGTGCAACTAACTACTCAACGCCAGAATTCCTTTCCAAATCCCACTGGAGACTAATTAGCCAGTTGCAAGTGGATTTTCTCGTCAAACAACATTCCTGCAAAGGCACATCAAAAGTGCCTTCAAGTCGGACTTCTTAGAGGATGTCCACTAATTTACACTCAGTGGATAGCTCATAAAGCAAGAAGTATGTGACGGTAATGGCCATTAATTCGTTGTGCAGCTCTTGTTAATAAAACCAAATGCTTACCAAGAAACCGCTGGAACATCCCGTTGAACAGACTGTCAGAAGAAAGTGCTGGAGATGCAGCGCTGATACACGTCTCATTTGGGTTTCCAATTCATTTCTGTGCCGCATATCAATTATAAAAACGAGAACAAGTTTTGTGTCTGCCTGGGAATCACTTTCCGTAATTCAGAGAATTGACAGGGGACTCGTGTTTCTCCGAGCTCTCGTGCCCCAGTGATGTTCAAACTTCAATCTACTCTCTGTGATGAAAATAGCCTTCCACTTCTGAATCTTTTCAAGCACGACTGCTTGGTGATCTCCAACAATAAAACAAAGCAATTGTTGAAGTACGAAACAACACATCACGGGTTGCCTTCTGTGTTTCTTCTGAAGATAGTCACATTCTTTAAAGTTAAAGAACGTGGCGACCTCAACCAAGGCAACGTTTCGCGAAAGGTTTTCAGTTTTTTGGACTCGACTCCAACCCTCAGGCCGTTGGGGCGAGTTCCAATGACTTATTTCAGAATGTCAGAAATCCAAAAACAAGTTATGTTTTCCAAAAGCGAACCTCACAGTGGTAGTTGGTTGCAGGTATCGTGGGTGGACCACAATTTCCTCTCACTGTCGCTGGAAGACCGGCGCGTCGTGGACGACCATCGCTTCAGCATCGTGCGGCCGTACGTGCGCGAGTGGAACCTGCAGATCCGCGACGTGTCCTGGCAGGATCAGGGGCAGTACCGATGCACGGTCAACACTGACCCCGTCAAGAGCAAGATGGTCATGCTCCATGTCAAAGGTAAGCCAGCTCTTGTCTTCCTTGTTGTGGGTGTGTAGTGGAACGCAAAAACAGACCAGGCTGTGGAATCTGAAATCTCAAGGGCGCTCAGTGAATGTGCACCGAAAAGAATGAACGCCCTCACTGTGCCAAGCTTTCTAATTTCGTGTTGCTCGGATGACTATCCCACAAAACTTTGAGAAGATGAAATACCAAGACGTCCACTGTGGTTACCGAGAACTAATTAAATCCAGGGAATCAGTCATGGCGTGTGTTGGCAGAGGTTTCACCGAGACACCTCTCATATGAAGTGCAGGAGTGAATTGGGCGAAAGGAATCGGGCTGCCTTGGGCCCATTTCTGCCTGGGCCAGGAGCAGTAATCTAACAGATATGATGGCAAGTGTAAAAGGTCAGAGATGAGCGGGGAAAGGGAGCTGTATGGGTACTCAGGTGCTACTTTCACCGTATTAGACAATCACAATACCTAATGGCAGTCACCGAGCAACTCCTGCAGTATGGGCACTGAGGAGCACACATAATCTGCCCTCTGCGGCTCCCAGTACATTATTACAAGATAGCGCAATGATTTCCCAAGACATATCGTTCTGTCAGCAGCCGGTCTTATTCACCCCTCGCAGTTTCATCAAGGAAACAAGGCAGAAACACCTGTAAAGACCGAAAGCTTCTGGCCCTTCTATGGCTTGGTCCCCGAAAAGACAGGAAGCCATTTCAGGCCTCCAGTGGTTGAGGAACTGAATACGCATAGAAGAATCTGCTGGTAACACACATCCTGTGAAACTCCCATCTAAAGCGAAGGGTTCCATGTTTTGGAGCTGTTAAAGCTGCGCTTGCAGGACAAAATGAATGTAGAGAGAACAGTGAGCAGAGGCTATGCATCATTTATTGTGCTGCTCTACCACTCCACTGCAGTTGGCAAAATAATCATGTTATGATGGAATTTATTAAGTCCTTTGAGAAAAGCCTATGAACTTAAGACATTGAAAGCATATCGCTAGAGACTTCCTTGAACGGTAATACCTGCTGAGATAAAACGCCTGCAACTTTCAGCAAGAAGGAGCGTAATTTGGGTCGTTACCATGGCAAAATTTAATCTTTTGTTCACTTTTTCATTTTGTGATGTCATTAGCAGCAAAGGTACATGAAACGGCAAGTGCAAAAGTTACATTTCAGAGAACTTCATGTTCATTGATACGAGTTGTTGCCTCTGGCCTTGTCTCTGCCAACGGAACCAAGAAGACCAACCAAATCCAAGAAAGGAAATGTTGATGTTGAATTTCAAAATACTCGGACCCTGACTTTGAAAAACATTGCTCTGAGCTCTCACTAGGTTTTGATGTTCTGGACACAGAGAAGCCTCCGCTTCAGCATTTGTACTCTCAGACCCTGTGTTGTGCAATCAGAGAAGCTGAAATTGGGGAGTTCGGTTTTCTGTAGTACGAACAAACGGAGACAGCGGACGCACCAACCTTCCCGTGGAACCTCTTTGAATCTGCGATCCTGGTGTTCCTTGCCTGTTCTGATTTCGGGAGTCGCGACAAGGACAACGCAAGGATCCTTTCTTTCGAGTCCATCAAGATTGCAGAAGCGTTTCGCATCTCATATCACACCGTGTAGGTTTTTCTTCCCATTGTTGAAAATTACCAAGGTTCTGCATGATTGTTCGAGGGTACCTTGCAAAAATGTCCAACACAAGAACCCTTGTGACAAAGTAAATGTGGTTTCGGCTTCCACCAAAAGTACACACTGATGATAACTCTGTCGGAGCGAACAGGATGGTAAACACATTTAACCTCTTCCTTCGCAGAGCAGCTGCGGTGCGCACAATCCAAAGTATGCGTCCATGCGCGAAATTGCGAATGATAGGCAAAAGGCGAAATAAATGGGCAACCACTTCTGTAGAATTCACTTGGAGAAACACCACGGGTCCATTCTGCAAAGAAAAGGCTTGAATGCAACAGTGGCGCATCGCTTGGGACAAATAGATGGACAGGAAAAATTCCTATTGATGTTTGGCATCGTTTCGCAAGGCAGCTCTGAAGCAGATTATCTTTGGCCCGAGGACACCCAAAACCCCAGAAGAAAAAGACCTGAATCTTAAACCATAAAAGGTTCAGAATGTATAGGTTGTCGTGTTTGAGGCGATAAGGCCGCGGCCTGGGAGATGAGCGGCTCACCCAGGTGCTCGGCGCGCGCGACCCTCTCGGCGCCGAAGTGGCCCGGTGCAGAGCCATCCTCTTACTGTCTCGCACCATGAATTGTTTATGAAGATCCACTCTTGCTCTCCATCAATAAAAGTCAGGTTGGCTCGAGCATCAAGCAGGCTGCTTTCAACAGGTACAACTGGATGGCACGAAACGGAGTCAGTTTTGAGACCTGCCAATTATCTTGTGAATTATGAAAGAGCTCGCCTCTTGCTCAGAAGCTGCTCTTGTTTTGCCTCTGACTTCATGCGATCTCAATTTTATGACTTTGCACAGGAACAAATTGCTGTGATCAGGAAGCGCCATAAGTCTACGTGAATGGTGGTCTGTTGGCGGACCTATTGGAAACTTGGGGAACCCTAATGAGGCTGTGAAATGACCCATTTTGTCAGCAAACAACCTCTAATTCTCGTCAAATGAAGGCCTTACTTATGCCTGAATCCATGCCTTCAATCTGTCTGGCAGTTAATCTTTCAGCAGGGCATAAAATCCGAACCTTTCTCGCATGCAAAGTACATTCGCCTCCAGCAACATCGAAGTGTTTTCTCTAATTAGACAAAGATTCACTGAGAATTTCAATGGAACAAAGCACTTGACTGATCGTGTCTCGGGAGCCCTTTCATCTGAAACCAGCAAAGTAAAGGAGCTACGTTTGCTCAGGCAGAATTTGTGGGCTCATGGTTTCACACTTCACACAATAGAAGAATCAAAGTTCTTTAGCCTCGAGTCACTTATCAGAAGCTGGGATCATGTTCAGTGCTGCGAGTGCAGCCACCGCACGGAAGCTTTCATGAGACAGATGACTGACGACCTGCAAGGATTGCTCAGAGTATGCAATGCAATCACTGTGATTCGAAATGTGACTTCTTGTGGGCGAGACTTTCTTAGTACATCTGGTTTGGTTGCTTTCCACGTTGAACAAATTTCATTCACTTTCCGGACGAATCGGTCAAACCAGAAGAAAACTCTGAAAGCACAGAGGTGGAGACCCTTCTGTGAAAGGCCCTGGACGGCCACGTCGCTTCCATGTAGGTCAAGTGCCTGTATGGTCACATTTTATTCCAGCCATGTTCCACATATGTGAATTAGGGGAGAGTTTGTTAAACATGGAAATCCATTAGGGAGCTCTCCCACTTCGCCCACAGTGTCTGCAACGCAATGAAGAGCCAGACGAGACAGATATCTAACTTGGGACATTCATCAACGGGTGAGGCTTTGTTGTGAAATCCTGATATCAACAACAAGGACACAAAAGCAGATGCGCCACATTTGAATACATTTCATGCCTGGAGTTCCTGACTGACACTCTTTCCGGTGAGATCCACACAAGTCGGAATTTTGGCGCACGGGCGTTTTTGGAGAGAAAGCATTTGACATCAAAGAACATTCAAAGGACCACGACGTTGGACAGTGCGGATCAGACACCAAAGTGTTTGGGCGGAGTACAGCTGCACTCTGTGTTGGACTATGACAAGTAAGCTGCTGGAGTACACACAGGGTGAGGACAAGACAGGACAGGACAAGGGACATCTTGGCCCAGTTGCCAAGAAGAGCAAAATTTTCGCTCTGAACCACAGTGTTCTTGTTATTTGGAGAAAGGACATTGCCCAACAATTCTATTTGTTATCTTTAAGAAATGCTTTGCGCTCTCGACACCTTCAGCCCGTTGCCATTTGTACGTTCGGTTTCAAGGTTCTTGTGTCAAACTTCAAAGTTGCTGCTTTTGTCCCACGCTGAACCACATTGAGTGTTGTCACATTGTCACAAATCATTGAAAAGAGACGAAACACTTCTGATGTCATCCTGTGCTTCATTTGAGGGTGTGTCTCTGATTCTTGTTTCACATGGAGTCTAACAACATTTGTTCATACAAATTCACACGCGCATGCAACATCGCTTCAGCAGCTGCTTCACAGAAGCAGCAGTTACCCCGTAATAGGTGCTCCAGCATGTCACCATGGGAACCCCGCGGGTCAAGCACAAAGAGGCCAGAAGAGCTTGTTTTGATTGGTTGATAGAAGTTAGCTGGTTCAGAGATCAACCTTGCAAATCAGACTCAATTTGAGTAATGGTCTTGCCATTACAATCGCGCTGACTCAATTTGACTGGGGAGCCCATCAGATGCATTCCTGCTCATTAGTAAACCTGCGGTACCACCAAGTTGAATTTGCTCTTCACATAACCTAATCTCGCTTCCCATGTCCTCCATTATCAGCGTCCCCAAAACCCCAGTGTGTGTACAAGTGACCTCCAACAAATGACAGTGCGACCCTGGGATGGTCTCCGATTAAAAGATCTCATTATTTACTGATCAGCTCAATACCATGGCAGACATCATCCCCAGGTTCTCTCGCTGCATGGGAATCGAACACACCAAACTTACAGACCATCGAAGGCTATCTGACCCAGGGGCAACATTTAGATGATGACTCCGATCAGTTGCACAGTCTTTTTTGCATATCTTGATTCCATCCACAAACATTTTGATAGATTTATTGGAATTTTGAGCTCAATGACTTGTTGCTATTCACAAGATTTTCGAGTGATTTCTCTCTCGGGATTTTTGTGAAAAAGTCTCAGGCGAATTCTGGAACCCTGGAACGTGCACGTTCATGACGAATGGCGGGTTCTTCCTCAATTCGAACCCTGCAAATGACTTCTAATGGAGTCGAAAGGAGAAAGTTTGTGACACTTGAGTAAGTATTGTGCACTTAGGGTGTCTGCGGGGAACCTAATGATGGACATCACAGCGGCTGGCAACATTAGAAGTCAACGTCCCTCAGGAGGGCTGGGTAATTGACTGCCATATTGACTGTGAAGAGGACGGGGCAGATATCCAAGGTGTTAGTCCTGTAGGAATCCTGTTGTCTATCTTTGTTTGCTGCCGTGGCTTTGTGGTCGTGGGGTGAACTCATTCGCATTTGAAAAGAGCCATTCTCGAGGCATTTTCATTTGCATCACTGTGCTTCAGGTCAGGCGCAGAGATGCTGCGCAATATTCATTCTTTTTTTCGTGGGTACGGGCAAAAGCCCACATCTCGTCCAGAACAAGACGTTATTCTCCGTGGGGCATCATCTTGGTGATCTTGCAACACACAACACTGCCAAATCCATTGTCACTGGATAAATCTCAGTCATTTGCAACAAGGTATGTTTGATCCTGTTTGAGCCTCACAACTGTTGAGGTGTTTTCCAGTCACTTTCAGGACTGCAGAGCAGAGATTCATTTCATGCTGAATCTGTTCCTCAAAAAGAAATATTTCCACACAGGACTCCAAATTCTGTTTACACTGTTGGAGGAAAGGTTGTGTTGCAGTGAAACCAGAATGACGATGCTTTGACCCAACTGTTTTCAACCCTGTTCTTCTCCCAGTGAACCCAACAGACAGTTTTGCACAAGCTGGATCGCTCGCACCACAACCCCAAGGCGAGTTGGCCCCGTTGGATTGATCACACTCTACGCCCCCAACAACAGGTGCCAGTTTACTTTTGGCACACTTGCATACATCGTAGTGCTGAGCAAAGAGGCGTTTGGGATTCTGCTTGGAAGCTGCATTGAGCCCCAGAAGGCTTCGACTGAGTCTCTCGTGCAGTCAAGTCGCAGGGAGAGCGCTACCAAATTGGCCCCTTTAATTGGGCACCAATGCTGCGACAACACCGGCCTGGATGTCTCGGTTGCGGTTGATCCACGACACACCTCTCACCGACCTTCAACATTCGACAGGCATTTCCCCGTGCGCAATTAGCCGGCGTGGCCGCTGCGTTCGCGACACGGAGCCGCGAGTGTCATGCAACGACGTCTCGAGTGGAGGATCATTTTACTCTCGCGGTGCAACGAGGAATCCTGATTAGAAGTTGAGGTTTCGTGCTGCCTGTTGTCACACCTTGCAGTCACTGTTCCCTTAGTTTCTCTCTGGGTTGATTCCAGTTCTGAATGCCTCAATCCTGATCACCCTGGAATTCCTGTTCGTTGTGTCTTGGTACAAGGCAGTACTGGGTGGCAATGGGCTGGTCGACCGCCGGGTCTTCCGCTTCACAAGGAAGCCAGCATCGTGCAGAAAGACAACTGAACGAGACCATTAAGAACAATATCCTGTGTGAGCAACATGCTGTTGTCATGTTGAGGCGTACCAATGTCTTCCTCCGAGGGTTCCCAGGGAACTTTCAATATTAACATGGGGCAAAAACAACAGTTTTCCCAGTTCAACGCCACCAAAACCACAAACGCCAACACTGACCAAATTGCCCAAATGTCTGAATAACAATGTTGAAGCAAGTGCAGCGTGCCTCCTGTCAGCGCTCGGTTCTGGCCTTGGGGCAGCCAGTGTCACTCTTGTCACCTTGCGCGCATCACACGCTTTGTAGGACTTTAGAGAGAAATCATTGCATTGTCTGCCTCTTACTCTCTCGCCCTCTGCACACACCAGTCTCGCCCTGCACCCGTGCTGATCTGCGCAGCTTCACTGTCGGGGTGCACAGTGGGTTTTGCTTGCGGCGCAGTCGGGGTCGTGCCTTGACACAAGGTTCCGGTGCACTCTACCTTCACCTAAAGTGAAGAACATTGTCCAGAAATCCTCACTGATGCCACACGAAGTTTCCAAACTCCGCTCGCATTGATCTTCATTTTCAGCACCTGGCAACATGCAACCTATTTCATGTTTCTTTTTTCTGACACGGTCCAAATTAGGCAAACTCGTAATCTTAGTGATGTCCAGTTGATTGATTCTTCGTGAATGACGCACCTGAAATACTCGTACTTCGTTGCTTGGTCTGCAGTGTATAACTCGTTAACGCAAAAGATTCTGTTGTCTGTGTGTTTTCTGAGACAGTCGGGATCGGGGGTTTTGTCACAAGCACTGGATAAAGGAGTGGTGCGAGTACGATACATGTGGACCCTATCAAGTCCTACGCGAACGAAGGGCGAGCATATCCAACCTGCTCAGCAGTTCTTATTTTTCAAAAACAAACGCTGCTCTACACATCTTGATCAGTGCGAAAGGCCCTGAAGAGACTTGGGTCGATGTCAGTAGTGATTTCCAGGCCGCCTGCCTTCTGATTCAGTGGCTTTTATGCAGAAAGCTGTTCCACCGTGGTGACATTCAAGTCTGGCCAAATAGCTGGGGTGTCATTCCCTGCACAAGGAGGTGTATACACAATTGGTTTTGATATGAGAAGGAGAAGTCTCCCAGGATTTCTAGCCAATTGGCTGTGATATTGATTGTAAAGGATAGTAGGGGAGGGAGGAGAAGGTGTTAGTCCAGGAGAAAAGGGGCCTGTCGGCCCGAGTACCTCGCAGACGGTCCGCCTTTTGTTCCATTGATTAGACACGAGCACTTTGCCCTTTCAAAGAGGTCCACTTGTGTCAACAGATGCACCTGATCGGAAAACCAGTTTGCTAATTAAAAGGATTGCCTTTCAGGTCATCCCCGAGGTGTTCCGCAGTCACAGTTTTCTCTCTGCAGGACAACTAATGAAACCTTATCGATCACCTTTTCGGCGTGTAAATTCTCTATCACGCTTCAGAATTTTAATCAAGACACACCTTGGATTAGGTTGTTCGAACCAACGATAATCTGCCCGCGACACGCAATTCAACGGTAGCTGCATTTCTGGGTCTTGCCTTTCTTCAGTTTATGACCACTTCAAGCTCCTAAAAATCCTTTGATCTGGTGTGTCTATTCTCTTATGATGCCAGAAAGATCACCAGATGTGTACCAAAGTTGGGTGAAACCAGGAAACATACCACCCCTTTGTTGGTCGTGTTCTTTTCACAGCACCGTACAAGTGGACAAGAGCGAGAAAAATCACTGGCTGTTGTGAGACGTGTTCGACAGCATTGCATGTGAATGTCACATTTGCCTAAGATGTGCATGGATCACGTCTTGACTGATGTACTGTGGGTGGTATGCATGGTCCGCCCCGCAACACATCGAAATTATCTTCTCATAGTGGAACTGCTTTTCACCGCGGCTTCTTGGTTATCAATCACCTTTCTGTGCAGCTTCAGGGCAACATCCGTAGGGTATTGTTTCCCTGCACAGGAACACCACTCACTGCTCCTTACTGATATGTCAGAGTGCTTGTGGACTATTTACACATCCAAGAGCTATGAGGCTCTTGTCCACTTGCGCACCTGCACCCTCCCCTCTGCAAACTTTGCAGACGAGGCCGCTACATCTTCAGCGAGGCTCAGATCCAATCCATGTCCACATGAGACCTGAAAATCCACTCGCAGAACCCAAACAATGGAGACACAGACAACTCGTAAATCATGGACTCACAATCAAAGACGCATTCGCGGTTTTGATTTTACGACACAAAATTGAAAAGATTAGTGCACTCTCGTAACTCACAACACTTTATCATAGCCATAAACCAAGCCTAATAAGTAATTCCTGATCACATTAGTTTGGCCGGAAAATCAGTCTGCATACGTAATGAGCTGCTTTTAGCGATCTGAAGGATTAGTCCATTTCCATCAAAACAGCGTGATAAATTAGCTGTGACACATAAGAAGAGATTACGGACACAAATCCTTCTGGAATGTGCTGTCCCGGGTCGCCGTAGTTACTTGGATACGGCGCGGCGAGGCGCGGCGGGCGGATGTCTCCGGATTAGCGGCGTGTCTGTTTATGTCTCCGACCCGCCCAGTACCTGCGCCTCCCAACTTATTCTCTGATTACCGGGCTCGCTATCCCGGGACAAAAGCTCGCATCTCGTTGCCATGGAGACAAAGCAGAATCTCTCTGAAAAACGTCGAGTTCAGCAGTCCTCTCCTTGTGTCCTTCGAGGAGCTATTAGTCGCTCGCAAAGATGACTTCACTCCTGACCGACACTCCGTCGTGGATGTGTGCACCTGATACACGCTGAACCCATTGTGTGTGGTTCCGCTGTCCGAGTTGTGTGACCAACTTGAGCGGCATGTCCATGTACAGCTTGTCCCTCTGCAGGGCGGGCTGTTGTTCTGCATCAAACTGCCTTTCAGTACTTGTGACACATCATGTTTGTAGGTTTCTTCTGTGCCAGCAAAGAAGCATATTCACAGCAAGGCTTTCTTGGACTTTCCGATGAATTGATTTGGACTGTCCAGAGCTGAAGCCGAAATTAGACAACACTAATCCTTGACATGTTGGAACTCGTCAGACACTGCGCTGCTTGCATGTTGCCTCAGGACGCTTCCAAGCTGAGTGCAACATGCAATTGTTGATATTTGCACGCATCCTTTGTTTGTCTACTTCTGATGAATATGAATTATTAATTCATTAAGCTTTGACTGTTGATTATTGAAGAGAATTTATGGATAAACGCGGCATACCTATGATGTATTATTTAGCGGAAAATTGGTAAGATAAACATTTCAGACGACTAGAGTGCATTATCGGACCCAGTCTCGGTGGGCCACATCAACCATTGTTATAAACACAGCTTCGTCATGGCAAGATTGATTCCATAATGGGATGATCATGTGTGCTTATCAGTCGACATCTTTCTGCTTTTTCTTTTTGGAAAAAGAAAGTGCGTTTTTGCCCCCCGACTGCACCTGCCTCTCTTTTCGTGATCAATGGTACACAGCCCGCTGTTAGCCTCTCATCTTGCAGTCTGTTAATTCATTAAAACAATACATCAAGCTAACGTTTCATCTCCGGCGTTCCTTTTCTTCATTCCAAACAAGGAACCAAGTTGTGTCGGTGGAGTGTGGGGAAGAAACTTCGAAACAGCTTCTTCTGCTTTCGGGTGGCTCAAGCGATGTGCATTGGAAAGAATGCAACACCAAAAGGAACTGTGCAAATATCAGGAGCGTGTGTGCCTTGTCCCGCGATTTGTTCACCGCAATAATGGATCCATCTGCGTTAATCTCCTAATGGCATACAAAAGAAGCTGTTGATGAGGATGGAACTACATAAAAGGGAATACACACACTTAATGATACATTGCCTTGGGGCCGCCTTTGACGACTCGGAGCTGAGAAGATTGGTGATGTGAGACTTTCAATCACAGCTCCTCTTAACCAGCTTCCTCTCAAAGAAAAATGCGGAGTCCAGCCGTTGAGCTGCCCACATATGGCAACAACTCCTTCTTATTGAAGTGCCACCTTCTGAGGACACGAGATCCGTGCACTGCGGCAGCTCAGTCGAATGACGACTGCTGTGAAACAACTAATGCCCCAAACGAGAAAACACAGATTTGTGTACAACTTCCGCAGAAGAAAAGAGTCGGGAGCACGCGATGTGCTCATCAATTGAACTGTGGAGTAACCTGAATATCTGCCTCATTTTACGTGGCAGATTCGCTCAATGTCTCCGCTGCAAAACAGGGGTCTGCCGGTTCTCAAGATTATCTTCCCACACCCAATAAGCAGATATTTTGCAGCAGAGACTGATCCGACGAAGCTTAAGACGGACAGGATATGTACCAGCAGCCTGCAGTGAACTTTGAAAGTGTTCTCAATCAATTAGTTTGCCTGGCGGTTTTTTTTTATCTTGAGCCTCTTGCATCTTTTTCCAAAGTTGACAGCACTCTAACAAGGGCACTTGTTTGAGTAGTCAAACAGGAATCACTCTGGCAACTTCCTGCCCTGCGACATTTATTTCCATTCACAGTCTGGTGTTGACACAGCAAACAGGAGAATATATTTCCTTCGCACTCGCAAAAATAACTCTTGGATGAGCCGACGTGGAAAATGCACCAGCACACGTTTTCCATTTACTCCACTCCACATTTCGCGATTTCTGCATCTTTGTGTTCTTATTTTCTGGAAGCAAATAAGAAATTTATCGCACATAAAAAAATATTAAAAGCCAAGTCACCACCAGTCGATGGAAAGTTTATACCTCAAATCAATATTTCTGGCGCATAATTTCCTTGAAAACAGAGAGCAAATTTTACAATAAACCCACTTGTCGGTTGTACCTTTGCACATGAAGCCTATGAAAATGCAACATGTCCGAGGTTAGGGCCAATAAAGAGAAAGAACAGAGGGAAGTGGTCCGGACGTTCATTGATTCTGCGCGTTGTAATATCCACGCAGCTTTTCGGATCATGCAGATCACCAATTAGCATTCTTTCAGAATTCCTACTGGTTTCGAGCATGGTCGTCAAATGGTAATCTTTTTCCCATGAACGCAACCACTGCTGCCACAATAATTCTGCCATAAAGGTGACAGAAATGTGCAAACCTTGGCCCGTGCGTGAACATTTACTGACATTTTGAGACTGGTTTATGAGATCAACTCTGAACTAGCCAAATACACTGGCCCGACTGTGCGGCGGAGACATGCAACCCTTTCAGGTCCTAATCAGCCACAGTTGTCAGTGAAACAAACGAACGTGACCCGCCAACAGAAAAATACAATCAGCCAACCTCGCTCCTACTGACTGTCAAAAGAAAGCGCTCATGAACACCATTTTGGCTGCCAATTTTACTGGAATTCAAAGTGAGAACGTGAACTTGTCACGCACGCGAGCATTGCACTGAGATATTCGGATTGCAAGAGGAAGCATTCTGTTGGTTCGTGAACGAAGCTAGCATCCCACCACAGGCCTTGTTGCGCTGAAGGAAAGGACGTCACTCCCCTGACTGTGGCATGGTGAGGTTGCAAACTCGTCCAATAGATGTGTGTCTCCCTGTGCCTTTCTGAAATCGCCCACGTGCAGAACATCTCCTGCGATACAAGCAAATTTTGATCACTCTTTGCACAAAAACACAATTTTGTGTGGGTGTGATGTCGACACAGATGATCTTTTCACTTGATCTTGAAAAGGCAATACGTGTACCCGTTTCTGGTTTTGAATATTTGTTCGAGATTTCGTTTCGTATTTCTCTGTCGGGAACTGGGAAAAGTATTGTTCGGCCCCCATCACCATGGACAAAGTTCTCTTTGACCGCTTTATGTTTTACTTAACCCACAACTTCCTTCACGCTGTCATGTCTACAGATTGCAGAACCTGGAAGGCATCCATTCTGCAATCAAAGTCCAGTATCACGGGTCGCTTACAGTTCCTGTGTCCCACCAGGATGAAGAATATTCATAATATTTAGTGCACACTTGCGCTGATTGCTCCCTTTAGTGCCCCAACCCTTGTCATCATGAGCACCAAGAGTAAAGCCTTGGCATATAAATGATGAATTGCTACAAACCGGCAACGCGTAAGTGCCTCCCCTGAGATATCAGCCGAAGCAGTCATCTACAAATTGACAAGATATTTCATAAAATATATTATCTTTCGGCTGGACAGGGAACAAGCGAAAGACAGTTGCAGCGGTGCTCACAAGCGAAAAAAGACCCACGGAAAACTTGCAGTGACCGCTGTAGTGACCAAGCGAAAATACCTGCCTGGCACAAAACGTGGCTTCGTCTCCTTGCCAAGGGACGCACTTACTTGTCCAACTGAAGACAAAAGACCTGAAGGCCACCTTGGCTGGCATACTTATTTGCAGTCGACTGCAAATATTCTTGTCAAGCATTCCTTTCCCTTCTACCTCGGATCAAGACAGATTTCGGACCTGAAACAAGGATCTCGTTACCATGACAACCCCGTGGTCATACCATGATCAAGCGACATTCTTCCTCCGCCTTTCAAGGCTGACCTGCCAAATTCCTTTTTGCCGAGACTGGACTCGTTGCGCTTTCAATTATGTTTAAATTACTGAGAAGTTGCAACGTCACACCCAAACAAAGCTTCCGAATAAACAGCACAGGAGGAAATCAAAGCTTTCCAGCGCGCTGGGGTAATGGAGATGAATGGGATATTAGATCACTTCTTATGAGAAGAGACGGAAAAGAGACATCATCCACGTTTGGCAGTAAGTGCCTAATACCTTATCAAAATGCACGTCAGCGATTTGTGCCATGTAGGAGGCCCATCAGCCCTACCTGCTTTCAATGCGCAATCGCCCGACTTGTGGAGTGTGCGTCAGCAAATCTTGAAGTCAAGACACTCTGCAGGACTTTGGGGTTCCCATTACGCACCATTCAAGGACAATCGTGGAAACGTTGAAGTGGTGCAACAAAAGGGTTTCATCACTGGCCACTGTCTCTTCACAAGAAATGTCAGTCAATTCATAAATGGCCAGCTTCGTTTTGAAAACTGCATGCAAAAACACTGTCACTGGGTGGAAAGAACATGTTTGGGATGTGGGTGGGCCCATGGAATGAAGCAGTCTCGTTCACAGCAACGGGAGTGTTTGGCAACACGTGTGATGCAAGTCAACACTGGAAGCCTCGCGAGAAATAAACTCCTCAAAATGTTGGTTTACATTTCTTTGCGATCGTCCCATAGAAGCTGCAGCGTATGTCACTGCGCGCTGCGAGGTGCCACGCAGGTCGAGCATATGAAAGATGAATCACCGCGGCCCAGGCGCCCGCGAGTGTGTCCCGGGGGACTTGGCCCCACCATCTCATCACGCGTCCCACAAATCCCTTGAATTAGTGATGCGCTATCTTTCTTTGGACGTGATATCTTGTTTGTGTTCGGCATCCTCTGTGTCCTTGTCAACAAATATTGAAGATTACACGGAGAAGTACGAAACTATCGACATTGACGCGAGGAAATGAGAAAAATAATACTTGTTGTTGAAAGGAAATGCCGCTGGTTGCTGGTTCCCTTCACATGAAGTCCCCTGAGCATTGCCTCCCATGCAGGTAAACTTGGCAGGAAGTATCAACTCTTCTTACGTTCTGCATGCAGTATATACAATGCGGATGAATTTGACATGGCTCTCTTCTTGAGTGTTCAGACAGATCTTTCAGTGCTGACAGATAATCATACAATTGGGATTCAGGCCCTGGGCAGGAAACGAGAATTTGCTCTTTTCCTTAATAGCATGTCACTCGCGCACGCACACACGCACGAGTCAAGGATTCCAGCAAGAAAACAGGTCGTCACGTAGGTTTTTGTTCTTTGATGCGTCATCGTGCGTCAGATCCTGCGCCAGAACCTTTCACTTGCTGCCCAGCGGTCTCAACGTCGCGTATTATGTGCCAGGTGGAAACGAGACTACGCACGAGATGAAAAACACGTGCGAGAAAAGGTCATCTCCTTGTGTGCTCGGTAAAACTCTTGGCAATGAATGACCAACGCAAGACATAAATATACAGCAAACATTCATGGAATCCAGAGGCTGAGGGCGTAGCAAATGAAGATGTTGCCGTGTCGTCCCATTAGGTGTGCGGATCTCCTGATGAGGCAGATTTCAGCACACAGCGGAGGAAGGATGTCTGCAGGAAGAGAAATTGACCTCTAGCATTTCCACGACCGTCCTCTTCCCGAACACAGAATCCGCTAATTACTTGCAATTTTAGAATAATGAATGATTCAATCAACGTTTATTGCGTGATCCATTACACACCCTGACGTGAAGCCGTATAATTGCTCGACGCTGCTTGACAATTAAATAAACCAAATTGCGTCCAGATGTCCAGTTTCAAAGCAAAATGACCAGTGCTTGTTGCATATTGCGCGCATAAAAAGCAGTCAGACACGAGGACTTGTTGAAACTGGACGCAGGCGAGAGTCAAGGAAGAAACTGGGCAGAAAGTGGTTTGCCTCTCTTTCGTTTGATCCACAATCAGGAAGTGTCGCAAGCCTGAGAGGCAAACACAAGGCTTCCTTTCAGCAGAAGCAACCGAACCTGCAAACATAGATTTTTTCGGTTCCACGGGCCGTACGTCACGCAACTCCCTCGTTTATTCGAATGAGGATACCTTGAAGAAGATACTTTGAGGAAGACAAAATCCAAGCTGTTTTTAGGCCTCGGTCTTTTGTCACAACGCTCGAAGCCTGAATGCATTCCAGCGCTTTGGAACTTTTTTATACTTTGTAAAATGTCTTCTGTCAACACCCAGAGAAACACAAAACAAAGCGCAAACGCGGTGCTCAGATGTACGGTGGTCTATTTCTGTCAACGTGACATTTCTGCGGCTCAAGAGAAGTGTTCGATATTGAGCTGCCACGAATAATGAATGGACAGCAGTGATTGATGTGATTTTGGTGTACAGGTGATCAGGACGTTTTCCCAGAAATGTGCCACGTGAACGCGACGGAGAGTACGCCGTGAAGATGACGAATTGCAAGCGAATGCGTGTAATTATGTCGCGTTGGTGCCTGATTGGGAATATGCCTTCAAACGTATTGATCACATCTTGTCATGCCACGCAAAGACAAGCACGAACAAAAACCGAGACTTTTGAAGTAAAATGGTTTCCAACCAGACGAATTGAATGAACAAATGGTCAACGTGAGTAAAAATATTTATTGATCACGCAAGGTCAACAGTCAGAATGTGACTCCGCACCTCATGCTTCCATGTCGTTCAGCTTTAGGGTTCAAGGTGGAAGCTGTTCTGAGCTTTGATAATGCTTTCAAGATGTTGAGAACACTCCGAAAGGTTGCGAGATTTATGGTTCAGCGATGGTTCCGTGGAGTAGGTGCCATCAGTTTATGGTCAGTATGGTGGAAAGCCATAAACATGGACGGGACGGGCGGGAGAGGACGCCATGCCATCCACTTCTGCGGGAGTACCACTTGATAAAAATTGCCTTCCAGCCCACGTGCACCGTAACATTGAAAATATTTACAACGATTCGAACACAACCAGCTGCTTTTCTCTACACGACACCAAGGATCTCACCGTGGTGGTGCAGGAATGATCAGCTCCCGGGGCTGCTCTCCTGTTGGAGTGTGCGCCGCAAGACAGTCTGTCACATCTTTCACTTGACTCTGACTTTACACGTTGGGATTCATTCCAGTTGAACATTAGAGCACTGGTCTTGGTGACAACGAGTGAAAGCACAGCGATAAAAATGAGATTAAATTTGTTCTCTGTTTGGTTAGTGTATCGTACCAGCATTATGGAACCTGCCTCATGAAACTTCAAAGAAAGCGCAAAGAAGAAAGTGTGGGGTCCATGATAATCTATGACAAAGCTCCACTTCCAACAAGCAAGAATGCGTCCGAGATATTAAAGCCCCCGATCCTCACATTGCCTCATATGCCGCGGTATGTACAGCGATGATTACAAAGCTGTGCAGGCTAGCCGATGGGCTCAATTGCTAACCTGTCACATGAAATAACTTCAAACGGCAGAAGACATCATAATCGAAATGTCTTTGATAAGGGATCGGGGCAATAACTTTCAGGAGATGTGTTTGTCAGAATTTCCCCCAGGAATGCTTCTGTTGCGCAAATTTCAGAGAATCATGCCCACAAAGAATCTGCATGGAAACCCAGATTGGCTGGCGCGACTCTTTTCTCCAAATAATGACTAAATCAACAATGCGCAGCCTCACCAACAAACTTGGACTTGACAAAACCAACCCGAGTTGACTGCTGATTTATCACAGCTCTGATCAGATTCATTTGATCTGCCATTCAGATCACGACCCATTAAAGTTCATTAAATGTGATTTCGAGCAATATTAAGCAACATGCATGGATTACTAAATATGACTCTACTTGGTAGGAAATGGCGCAGGAATAATCAATATCCGTTGAAGTTTCCACCGCTGCGTGACGGTGGTTGAGCAGGAATGAAGAAGTTAAACATGGCAGAAGACTCAGGAACACACACGAGGAAAGCATTAACAATTGGCAAGGATTACTCCATCACAATGAAAGCTAAAATGTTCACGAAACAAGGGTATGAGAGAGATGCCTCCTCGAAAATGTCAACCAAGTTACCATCTCAACTGATTTCCCTGTGGTGGTGTTGCTTCAGCGAAGAAAGTGGAGATTTCCGCCGCATTTGGGACACAACACCGACAGAAGCTGTAGCTAAAATACAATAATGATGGCAGGCCTGTCACTAATCAAACTGGATTTTGATGAATAACAGGTCCCTTCCCATTGTTATTCACTTAGTTGTTGCCTAGCTTTGCACTGAAATAAATGATATCAGTGCTGTAGGTAATTCCCTGTGATGTTGTCACCAAGTCTCGCAGTGCAACTGTAAGCGCCTTGATCCAGACCTTTCTCCACCTCAAAAGATTCAATGTCAAGTCCCAGGTCCTTCCTTCAGGGCAGAATTCCATGCGTGCACTGTTCAAGCTGAATTGTATCGTCTGAAGCTTGAAAACATGCGATTTGAACAGGAACCACACTGCTCACCTTGTGGGTGGCGTGACATACCGGCAACATTGGGTTTGCATCAGCAAAGCAAAAAGAGCGGTCTCGGACGTTTTGATGGAAAGTACGGTTGAAATAAGATTTAATGACAGACACAAAACAGAACAAACGGGCTTGAGTGACACTGGAAACGGAAACTGTGCAGGTGCGTTCTGACTGGAGACGTTCTGGATTTTTTTGTCTTGGCGTCAAAAACAAAACCGATTTGTAGATCTAATTGAGTCTGAGGAGCTAGCCCCCCAATTTGGTCTGAACAGTGAAGCGAGGTAAAAAATGACCAGAATATGACCAAACAAATACTTCTTTGATGGATTTTCACCGTATTAATTCGAGTATATTGGGATTTCACGCAACACTACATACATTGGGAAGGTCCTGACACTTTGGAAAGGAGGGATAAATTGCTGTACACCCAGGGACTCTGGCCATCAGCAAGGAGTAGCGCACGCTTGACTTGGGGTGATAGGGGTGACACCTCTTTCACTGGCCGTGCAATCATTGCCTCCCTACAGAGTCTCGTCCGATGTGTCCATTCCACCCATCCTGAGTCAATGCATCGGTCAACATGTGGCCGAGTCAGATAACCTGAACAAATACTGCTATCAGTATCCACTCATCCTGCCTAGAAAACATAAAGCCAGATAGCCATGCTTGTCCGGGAAATGAAGTTGTCAGGAATGCTTTGTGTTGCATCCACACTTTGACTTGCGGAGGCATCCATCTTTTAAATAGGATGTGACCTTTCAAAGCGCCCCTCTGCAGGATTGGTCACATTTCATACACATTCTGCAACAAGCAAATCATTTACTAATTTTCCCCACCGAGGAGTGATGGATTTTGTCCTCGCGCGATTCTATGGGAAAACGGTTTGGGTCCTGCAGGTCCAAACCTTTTTTGCTTTTGCTGTTGCTGCACTGTGCACAGCTGAAAGCAGAAAAGTCCCCACCCACCGGCTACCAGCCACCAGTGCCGGGTTTTCTTCACGCAACCAGCCGAATTGGCTATCTTCTCTTTCGGAAAGCTGACGACCAGAGAAAATACGTGATAATCAAGGCGGACAATAGCAATATCCACGCCTTGTACGTGTTCCTGGTGTACGAGTACAAATATAGTGTCCAGAAAATCGCTTCATCAAAGGGATACTGCTCGTCGTCAGAAGCGCAGCATCCGTGCAAATATATCCACCAAAATTCGGAAAACCAATTTACTGTCTGTGCGTTTGTTTTTGTGCAAGACTTCAGTGCGCTTCTGTGTGCCTTGTGTTTTGAGAGGTTGGGATGAATGGCATCTCGAGGAGGGGAACTTCCTCTCTTGTCAGCTCATGTTTTTGTGTGAGACAAAGGAAAGAGATCCCAGACAGCCGACAGGAATATTGAGTCCGCTCTAAATGGCTAAATTACCTTCAGTAGAGGTGACATGTCCTGCATGCTGCGTGCACTTCAGGCAGCTCTGGGACGATTTTGCCTTTCCACCTTGACCAAACCACGAGACTTGTCCATGACTGATTTTTTGTCTTTCTTGTCAAAGTTTCTGGAATGATCACCGGTTGAGAAAAACGGCGAAACAATAATGGTGTTCATGAAGTCTGAAAAAGAACACGTGAACCACGGTTCCAGCCACTTCGGGACACGACTCAAATTCCTGAAGTCTTTGCCATGCATGAACGCTTGCTGATGAAGTATGCATGTAGATTTCTCCACGGAAGGATTTGCGTCAAGAACAGACTGATGAATCTGCGGGCAGGGATGACAGGTGGTCAATCAGGTGGACGCACAAACATTTGTAAGGGTCTTACGCTGTCATTGCCCCAAACGCTGCTCGGGACAATTCAGGACACACTCCCTTCAGGGAGGCGTGTCCGCTCGGAGTGAGCTGTCAACGCTGCCGCTCGTGCCACATCACACAGACACCTGCCGACCTTTGCTGAAGACACTGCACTTTTTTGCAAGTTTGCGTCAGCGATGTACGAGTGTTGCAGGTCTCCGAAAAAATTGGAAAACAAGATGGCCACAAAACTGGGTAACTCCCCCACCTTGCGATGGAAACAATGGAACAGCTTAGAATGAACTCAGCTTGATTACCAGTATGGCAACAATTTCCCACAAGGCGTGACTGAAATTACAGTCAATGGGATTTGCCAAACAAAATGTGGTTTCCTTGGTGTGGGTGATGTCACCCATTTTCTGCACTTTTAAATTGAGACAATTTCTTATCAAGCTGAAATGAGATGGAACCCCCTGTTTCAAATTTCTTGCAAGGGCATACTTTCTTCTCAACAAATACCAGTTTTTGTCATGCCTGTGATTATTTAAACCTTGGTCAAAGAATAAACCCAAGCATCTTGAGATGATGCCTTTTGAATTCATCAGCATATGGGCTCTTCTCACCAAAACCGTGAAATCCATCTCGGTTGACTCGTTGTTTCTTTTACCTCGGTGTTTTCAATGAGGCGTCCTTTTGGCAGCATTGCAGTGAGTGTTAGTGCAATTAGCATGCGTGCAATTGACTGCAATCAAACTCACAGGCATGCGCATTGATGGTTTTGGATAAATAGATATGCAGTTTGATCATGAGAGGATTTTTGAGGGACAATGACAGTCACGTCACTACCATGATCAGTGTAAGTTTCATGTTTTTCTGTTCATGTATCAAATCATTTTGGCATGTAAGAATATTCTTCTAAACTGAACATCATTTCATCGTTGGGTTTTCCAGATCACTATCACAATCACAATCAGCAAGCAGCTTTGTCCAGATCTCCAAACACACAGTAAGTGGGTTCAATGATCAACAAGAAAACAAACTTTGAGGTCTGTTTGCTGTCCTGATCATTGGGAAGGGTGTTTGGTTGTCTATCCATGGCAACGAGGACATATGATAGCAACGATGAGTGCATAAGGGTAGTGTAATAATTTGAACAACAAGAAAACAGACACTATCACAGTGACAGTTGTTTTTGGTGATAGTGCTGCAACCCTACTTTGTCATAGGATCAAATGCTGATTTTATAAATCTGTGTGGGCTGCTCATTGTTGGTACCAAGGCAATTCTTGTTCTAATAACTGTGTCTCGTTGTCATAGCAACTATTTTGTTTCATCAGTCTGGCAAGAAGAGCCCATATATCTTCAGGCTTCCCATCTTTGCACCAAGGTTGGCTGAAGTGGGAATACAATCCAGTGTCTAAAGACCTTTTCTTCAATGGGTATATGGTGATGTTGGTCTCAGCAGGACCTTTGCTCAGGAACCTGGACAATGGGTGATCACCACAATCTTCACATGGTGAGCCTCAACCTGCTGCTAATTTTTAGGTCTTGTCCTTGGGTTGGTCCATGAATGCAAAAAAAAAGAGAAAAAAAGAAGGCAAATTGCTTCGTCTGCTCCCAGATGGGAGAACAATGTGGTCTGAAGTGCGAGAAACACCGCGCGATGCCTGTCCATCTCAAACGAATGAAGAACGACCAGAAAGGACGATCTGCTCTTACGGCGTTAGTGTCTGGACAAGTGTCGTTTTGGAGAGAACAGCAAACCTGTGGACTGCACAACGGATTGCTGAAACTCATGTACCCGTATTTCGTCTGAACAGGAGAAAACAACTGTATAAAATTGCCATGATTCGAAACATACTTTTCCTCTCCTGTTCGTTCTGACCAAGAGGCCGGTAAAACCAGTTCAGGACGAAGGCAACAACCATCGTTTCCATAGGATCAAAGTCGAAGCAGTCTTTCCAGCTGCAAGTGTGGGGGCAACAGACATAAATGTTCCGTGACACTTGAGTCTGAGATTTTGTGTTGGGTGTACAAATTAACTGACAACAAAATCCTGACAACAAAATCCTTCCACCGACAAAACACTTGCCACAGCGAAGCGTTCACCTGAGTTGTGTAGGGTTTCACGTTTGTGCTGCTACTCACTTTGAGACACGAGACTGCTGAGCCACTCTGTTATCATTCAAGACATTACACTGACATGAAAGCAAAAAGCACCTCTTTGATCTTTCGAAGTCTAAAATGAAAAACGAGGAGCTCACAAAAACTGTTGTGGAGGAACACCCAAAACTCCTCCTCTGCAATTTTCGCGACAAATTGTTTTGCCAACAACTTTTATTTTGAGCAAGTCGTGGTTGAAAGGGAATTTGCACTGAAACGTAGATCACGTTTCACGGCGGTACAGTGCACGTTCTTGTTGGCAGCTCATTCGCGTTCAGGTCAGAAAATATTCAGAGAGTTTACAGAGATTCAAGCAGCACGAGCTGAAATTGTCTGCGTTTCGTTGGCACTGCTGCTCTGAGGTCCACCCTGCAAATGCATGCTCTGAGCCTGCGGCATTCTTTTGCAAATACAAAAGCGTCCGTGTTTTATTTTTGGTCATCTTGACAGATTTGTTTCTGGAAAATAGACCTTTTTTCAGCACGAAATCTTTTTGCCAACAGCTGGTATGGACGTTTGTGAAGAACGATGACGCTTGAGGACACTTATAAATTTATGAGAGTTCTCAAGGCAGACGTCAATGTGACCCTGGACAATTTGTCTTGACGCACGATTCTGGTGTTGGAGTGCCAACAACCAGATGCATGCACGGTGCAAGCTTCGACTTCGGTTGAAGAAATAAACGGGCTCAGACGTTCCAAAGCCGAAGTAAATGCACGTTTTGTCCAACAAAAGTCGTCCACAGCACAACCACTGACCAACGTGAGTGTTTAGAAGTTGTCTTTTTTCTCAAAGAAACGAACTCAAAGGAACAGCTGGTGCAGAATGCAGGAATTAAAAACCTCGAAATACACATTCAAAGATCCCATGCAGGAAGCACTGAAAGTGGAAGAGGGAGAAGAACACGATGCGAAGTAACTTCTACTTCCTAATTGGATTGTCACTGACGATAAGTAAGCGTTGCTTGAATGAAGAAGTAGTCTTAATTTTAAATGAGATACTTTGTTTCAGTGGAAGGCTATTTCCAGCTCATTTACAATCAGACAAAAGACCTCCACCGAAGATAAATCAAAATCTCTCAAGAAGCAATCTTCATTCTTGAAGTTAATTCTTACCTCAGATCGATTTTTGAAAGAAGCCGCAACATTTCGCAGAGCCAAAGTTTTTTTACGCATTGAAATAAAAACCTTCTCAAAGAAAATCTTCATCTTAGTGACATTGGTGACACGTACGTTTTGGAAGGCCGCCACACTTTTTTTTCCAACTGACTTGACGTGTCTTTGTCACGTTGGTTCAGGCCACAGAGCAAGCAAAATGAAAGAGCTCAGCCGTAAGTCTGGAGCACCAAGGGGCAAGTTTATGTGTATGAGCAGCTGTATTGTTACGTTCAGCGTCACTGCCTTGAAACGTGACGTGCATGGTGAAGGTCCGACTGAAAGGCATATCTGGAGTGGCGACTTCCTCCGCTGTCGCTTTACGTTTTGATGTAAGACAGAGACTGATGTTCAGCAATGCTGTTCAGAATACAGAGAGAACTTTGAATGGGGAAGCGACCTTTAGATGTGGCGTGGATATGGCATTCACAGAACGGTGAAAACATCATTGATTGGGACAAACCCCTCGAAAAGAAAGCACCAAAAAATTGCCTGATAAATTTCGGTTCTTGGATTGTCAAGTCAATCTCGGAAACTGTCATTATGCCGAAAACTAAGAACCAATTACGGCTTTCTGCATTCACCCTTGAACCTCGGACTCTCACAAGTCAACAAGAGACAGAAAGAATAAGTCTGTAGTCTGCATTCCCAGCTTCAGGGCATCTCTTGCCATTGTAATAAGAAAAAGTGCACTTCAAATCGACCTGAACATCACGGATCAACTTGGAATTGTTTGTCCGTTGTGTTTCCGCTTTGATTTTGTGTCACAACACGTTGTGAGAGATCTCTTCTTCACATGGGAATCCCTCGAGGGTCACTCTTCTGATTCAGTCAACAGACCTGCAGGCGGAGTTGGCACTTTTCTGATCACATTCTTTCACTCAAAATGGTGACGTGAACAACCTCAATTCACTGATTCATGCAATAATTGTTTGACCAAAAAAAGAGACGAGAAAAGGTCAAGAAAGTGAAAAGTTTTACCCAAGAAGAAAACAGAAGAGAACAATGAAAAGGAGTGGTTTGGCAAACGATGTTTGCTTGACCTGCTAAGCTTTAATTGTCACACACTGAAAGGAATTTTACAAGAAAATCCTCGACAGAGTGCAAGCCTGCACACACTGATAAGCCCACAAGCCGAGCTTGCCGTGGAAACCTGATCTCTACTAAGCCAGTTGAATTGGATGACTCTATTTGCAAGCAAAACAGGATTTGCTTCTACGCACCACCCTCAGTATTCAGTGTATAATTATAATATTAATCATGGGATCAAGGTGATCATTTCAGTTCTTTGCTCTACATGCTCCAGTGCTTCACTCCCAACTTCACAATGGATTCTGTGGGTGGGATAAATAGGTATTTGAAGGTGCGATTGCAGGACAGGAACGAAAATACTACTCGTTGTGAGGGTTTTGTTTGAGTTTTGCAAAGGGGGACAATGTCAGAACGTCAAATCTGCAGCTGTGCGAGGAAGTATCGCAGCTTGTGAAGCAAAGACGCAATTTCAAGCGAACTCTTTTCCCGACCGGGTGCGAGGATGTTGGATAAATGGAGGAGTGTCAGTTGCCTGCACTTCAAAATCAAGCCGGCAGACTTGCAAACTTCCAACGTGCTTTGGGTCCTGAAAATCTGGTCCAGATAATCAAGATCTTGTTCTCTAGATTCGAGAAAATATTGCTTCCTGCATGTGTTTTGCACTGTTAATTGGCCGGGACCCGCCCCTGTGACCAAGACCTTCGTTCTTTTGTGTTTCAAGCAAAGAAGATTCTAGTGGTGCGTCCAAGTCCGTCCGACAAAATACCTCGAATGAAAGTACAACCTGTTGTTCTTCACATTGAACTCACTGGATCTTCTCGAATTCTTCTCTTTGCAGTTCCTGCGACCATCATTGATGAGTTGTCAAGTGATGACGTCACAGTGCAGGAAGGAGACACCGTAGTTCTCATATGCAACGTAACGGGGATCCCGAGGCCCGAAGTTACATGGTACCGACGGCCTGCCAATAGCAAGAGTACCGATAAAGAAAGTAAGATGTGCAAACCTCGTGCAATTGGGCCAGGTAAAATCTGCTGTTTCTCGTCCATCCCGTTTCGCAGACTGCTCTCTCGCTCTCGTCTCTCCTCTCCTCAGCTTCTCTGCCTCCTTCCTTTCAACTGCATCTCCTGTACATTTGAACCCTACTGTTCCATGTTTTCCTTGTGACTTCGTGACACCGAAGGGTTCTGCGAGACAAGCCTTTGTTGTTTTAGATGCGAAACCTTTCGTAACGTCAACGTGCATCATTACTCCTTCTTCACATGTATCACCCGCTTTGTCCAATGTTCTATGCTTTCTAGTTATTGTCATCTCACCTGAAAAACATGTCAGTCTTTGTACAAAAGTTGAATGTTAGAATCTCTGGACAAAATATAGACGGTCCATGAATGTGTCACTCACATTGAACAGAAGCTTGACATTTTAGCAAATTAGTGATTTTTTAAAATCATGAAAAGTTCCACACAGTTTACGCAAACAAACCAGATATCATAACATTTGAGAAATCTGATTGATCATGATGGTTGCCTTGCACAAACTGAAGCGTCGCCCGCCTGCGGTGCACTGGGGTGCGCAGAAAATGTGCTTCAGAGACAAATCTTGTTGAAATCATCATGGTTGACTCGTCTCCATTGTTAAAAGTCCTCTGCCTCCACCCCGTGTTTGCCTCTCGTTGTGAATCCTTGCACTGTCCTGGAACTTGTACATTTCGGCAACACAACCGACGAAATGAATTTTCAAGAGATCTCAACTTGAACGAAAAGCAAGGATACACAATGTTATTTTCACTTCATTTGTGTTTGTCCTGTTCGATATGAAGAAACTGTTGATTTTACCTGGCCCTAAGTAAAAACTACAAAGTGGTAACATTCGTATGCTTACTTTTTATTAGCAAGGACGACATACGTACATACGAGAATGTATGCACAATGTCCTGTGAATCGTTACTTGCAGGTTTACTTTCAGTTCACATTTTATCGTTTGAAAATTTTGGAATTATCAGGCACATAAAGTTAATTTCCACGTTTTGTTCGTACATGAACATACGCATGCACTTTTCATTCACAAATTTTCAGTTGGAATGGCCTTCCAGAACACTTTACTTCCTTTGACTTTTGACACATGCAGTTCACAGGTTTCTTCTACTTTTCCTAGCCACAATGAACCAACTTGCTGAACATTACAGTACTCCGACGAAGCCAAATAAGCCACTGTCAAAATCTAAATAACGTTTCCGACAGCAAAATTGTCCCAAAATGCTTCGCTTTTGTGACTTTTGTGAATCCCAAAGTCCATTCAGTTTACGTTTTTGTGACTGCATGTTGTATATTTAGACATCAATAGCGTAGACATCAACACTGTGATTGGTTGTTCCAGTGGCGAAAAAAAACATCAAAACGTGCACTCATGCGACAGAATCTTGATAAATTTGTGAAAATAAGGGTGCTTCGAAAAGTAGCTTCGCAAATGGAGATGACACGAACTAACAGCATGACTTTGGTGCTTAAAGGTAGAAGGACGGCACCAAATTTGGTCAAGTTTCAGTTGACGTAACTTTGGACTGAAATACATGAGGCTCAATTGAAATTTCATTTACCATTCACTTCACAGACAGAACTGATCTCGGTGACAAATTCGAATCACCGATCGATAAACATTTTCGTCGGAAATCAAGACTGCACACGATTCAAGAATTTTCAATTGAGACTCATTGTTTCCAACCGTTCAGTTTCAAACTCGTTTCACACGGTGACCGAAATATTCGAAACTCGTTTGACATTCAGCATGGATCCCAGCTCTGGCTCTGAAAGGTCTGTTCAAAAAATGTTGGAACTTTCTCTTCACGACAAACTTACTTGAAAACGAATTTTGGAGGCACAAAGCTATTTCGGCAGAACAGACGTTTTGGACCACCGGTACTTGTACTTGTTTGTAAATGACCAGTGTCGGAGGAAACCTGGACCAACCTCGCACATGTCCGTCAATTAAGCATGATAAACAGTATACTTTGCGTTGAGTTACTTTTGTTTGGTCAGGATGACTGATCGAATGACTGCGACTTGGTCAGTTTTGCGTTTCAGAAGGCAAGAACGACCAAAATTTTCTCGAATATAACCTGTTTCTTCCCTTTCAGCCTCTCACTTCCATGCCGAGTGCATGCGATTCGTGTGTTCAACTGATCTGCAGAATACAATGACTCTGTTGCAGGAATAGGTATGAAAGGCGAAATGATTATCATACAGAATGTGTCTCGTTATTGTGACGATATCTATGAGTGCGTCGCGGACAACGGAGTACCTCCAGCTCAAAGTCGGCAGATGCGAGTCACCGTGGAATGTAAGTACGTCAGCGTGCAACCTGCGGCCAGCTTCAGGAATCTCTGCCGACACACAGGCTTTTCTATTCATCACATTGTGTACAAACACCAAAAAGCGATCGTGGCCTTCGCACCAAGCTAACATCGAGAACAGCATTCTTTCGCTCAAGTACAACACACCAAGTGCGCACTTTTGACTCAGGACACAAGCTGTCGTTGTTGTATTGGTTCCAAGATAGCAACCGAACCGCAGGGCCTCTTTGTACGTGAAAGGAAAAACGAGCATTGCAAGCTTTTCTATCGTCCCACGTTGTTCCTGTGGTGCATCTCATCCATCAGGCCTCAGTAGACGTGCTTCATTGCGTCGCACACACAGCCAATGTTGCTCGATGATCTTATCTGCAGGCAGCGGTGCCTCAACTCCCGCTGCACTTTCACTCCTGGCCTACAAACAGGGCCTTGCAGGGAGAAGAACGACTCTCCTGACACAGACTTTGCCTTTCCACCGGCGTAAAGCCAGATTGAACAATGATGTCGGTTAAATTGCAAAGTCAAGTTGCAGAATCCAAAGTACTTGTTTATTTCTGTTTGATGAACAAGATGCTGATCATTCGTCAATTTTACGCGTTTGAAAGAAGGGTCATGCCAAAGTGTGACAGCATGACTGTCACTAAAGTAGATAATTCTGTCGCGTGAGACAGATAATTTCTGGACTCAACGTAGATTTGTCTTTGATTGTTATTTCTCATAGACGCGAAGAGTGGCCGCAATGTTCCAATGAAATGAAAGCCGCGGTTCCTCCAAATCTGAGCAAGATACACAGGAAAACCAACAGCCACTCAGGCTTCATCGATCCAGGCCTGAGATGAACCAAAGTCTATCCTCCAACACAGTTGCGCAATAAATATTTTGTTTCCATTGTGTTTCAGTTCCTCCCGAGATACGAATGCCAAACGCGCGGATAGGACAGGCCCTGGGGAGGGAAACAATATTGGAGTGCACGATCACGGCCTTCCCCCATGCAGTCAACTACTGGGAGAAAGACGGCAAGCGTATAAACACATTCGGCAAGCACAGGGTGGAAGCGTACGACGAAGGCGACCACACGTTAACACTGAGCTTGCGGATACACAGCATACAGGTGACATTGGATCAGAAATGGCTTTTTTGATGCTCAAGGACAAAACATCTCAGTACATGCAAAGACGCGTTGTGCAAAAAATGACTGATTGTTCACCGTACAACAGAATTTCTGCTCTTTTCACATTCAAAGAATGTGACTGATGGTTGGACGTGTTCCTGCAGGAGGACGATTACGGGAAGTACACGTGTATCGCCGCCAACGCTCTGGGACGCGACGCTGAATCCATGTATCTTTATCGTGAGTGTGTTTGTCGTTGAATTTATCGTTCACTGAAGAAATTTGGTTTGTCCCGAGCCAAAGGCTTGGAGCTGGAACAAAATGCACTCGCACATCAAGCGCGAGGTCTGGGTGACAAGAAAACTGCTGCCACCTGTGGCAACGTTGTTCGAAGCCAAAGCGACGCGTCTTCAAATTAAACATTTTGTTGCATGTACGTTCACTAGTCGAGCAAAACATACGGTACAACACTTGAATATTGTCACTTCACGTGTGCAATGCAAACATCACTGAGGGTGTAGACTTTAGTGATTTGAGACAAGCAAACCACGCCTTCACTCACCTGTCGGTACAATACAAGTAGATCTGCGTTTGTCTGTGTGCACATGTTTGAGTTGTCACCTCAAGGGAACGACTCAGGTTGTTTGTCCGCACATCTGAATCACAGAAAGCTGCACACACGATTTCACAAACGCATATCTTCATGTATTCATTTTGATATTATGTCAGTCTACGTTGGTGTTTATTTGGTGTCTCTGTGTTGTACCTTTTTCTGCAGAAGTTGAAGCCTTCCAACCTCAACCCACTTATTCACCAACAGAGCAACCGATCCGCATCGTACCTCGTACGTCGCCGGCCCCACCGTACACCATAGTTCCCCACAAACAGCCCGGAGGATCGCGGCACAACGGCAAACACAAACCACCTGGAAATCAGAAGGAGAACGAAGCTATAGAAAAAGGTAATATGAGTGGTTAGTTGCACCCAGATGCCTCAGCAGCTGAATAAGAGCTGATCATTGAAAAGTGCAGAGAAAGCACAGACTCTGACCTTTGATACCTAGTGGTTTTGCACAAATGGCCTTCGCCTCATGGCAATTGCCTGCAATCTTTCGCCGAGTGAAAAGGTAGACAGAAACTACGCTTTGCCATAAAACATTCAGGAGGATGGGATCAAGTGCCAACATTCAGGAGCCATGTCCAGGAGCTTCGAATGAATAAACCATGCATGTTGTCTGCACGTTGATCCCTCGTGCAAATGTCAAAGAGATCCAGTCACCACTGACTAAAGAGCGACATGTCAGCGCGAAAATTGAACTAATTTTTGCCATTAATCTCGAGGGGTGAAGTGTCCACGAAGCAGGAGAATTCCCACATTCATCAGACCCGCTGCACTCGCACTCAGCTGCGTCCGCTCAGAGCATCAATAAGTTCTCATCCAACCGAAATTCCGACACTTCTGACTTTAATGCCTTCGCTCTCTTACGGCTTTTCCCTGGGATTGAGAGCGGATATTCCTGGGAAATGTTGGAGGATCGGCGATCCCTTGGGACCGTGTTGATCACTGGGGCTGGTCGAATAAGGACCCGAGTATTTTTTAGGATTTATGCTTCTGCGCCTTCCACTTCATTTGAAGATCGCCAGGGATTAGAGTGAGGTGCCTCTGCCAAAGGCTGCACTAATGCTCGCATGTTACGCGGATTATACCAGAATGCCTGAGACAGATGTGCTCCTATCAATCAACGTGTTTTCTATGAGCGAATTCCTCTTGGAAATGTGAAAGTCTTGTCTTGGGGAAAAGACTCCCAGACTTCCTTCGTATGTTTTACAATGCATTCCTCGGTTGCATTCTTCTTTCTTGTTAACTTAAAGGCACAATAATAACAAGACCAGAGGAGGAATTTAATTACGTTTCCTGGGGAAGTTTCTATCTCATCCCGAAAGTGAAGCAGGCAGAACAATGTCCAATATGAGGTTTCCTTTCTCCCACAAATTACATACCTTGCGGCCAAAATTTAGACAAAACAATCTTCATGCTCGTCTGATTTACCAAGACATGTTTGATAAACACTTCAAGTTGGGAGACTCGGGGAGCGGGATACACAGCTCAACCAAGACCCCGCTGCAGTGTCTATCAGAAATCAATCCCCTCCGAGCAGAGAACAGCTTAGAAAATAAACTGCATCCGCCAAACTCTAGCTCAGAGTGATCGAGAAAGTGCTTCAGTATCTAATGTATTGGAACTCGAAAGGACACACCACAAAAATATGCCTAACATCCGTCAATTTAGATCTGCCCTCGGCCAAATGTTTCCTCATTTGAGCTTCACTGTGTGGATGCAGCCCTTGCAGCAACAGGATGGAAGGCTGCAAACACAACTTCGCAAAGCTTGTGTATCGTCTTCAAAAGGTGGCCTTTTATCTTAATAATCCAGAGGCAGTTCACAAAAAAAATAATCCCTTGCAGTCTGACCCCTTCGCCCCGGAATTAAATTGTTCCCCCCCCCCCGTGTTAGTGGAACCAAACAGCTCATGAGCAGCCCGCAACAGATAAAAAAACGAACAACTGAAACCTCTGACCTGAGCGCTCACATGGATCCGCATTTTTTCTGTTTTTCAGTGCCTGCAAGTGGGCGAGTTACGGGTGGAAACAGCGCCACCATCAGCCAAACGCAGCATTTCTCATGGCTGGTCGCAGCCTCATTATCATTACTATTACTCAAAAGGCAACGTGTATGATGATACCGAACAACTGCTGCAACCCCGTCAGTCATCAAACACTGGTGTGATGATGCCCTCGCTCCAACAAAGGATCTCAACTCGTTCCACTGCTTTTCTTCTTGTGGTCACGCCAGGCTAACTGACCGATCAGCTCACGCGGGGTAGAAAGTGACATTTCGTGTTCGCCCCCGATAAAGAACAGTGGAGACTCTTTGTTGCTGAACTATCACCTGGTGGCAAATTCATCGTCGGCGTCAGAAGGCCCGACTCTGATACACGACTTTTTCATCTTCACCTTTCACATTCATCCATTTGTCTTCAACTTCTGTTTCACTGCGGTCAACCCAACAAAAGTACTCATTCGTTATGCCACGATGAGTCAACGCCAAATGAAGAATGGTTCTGGGTGACTCAACGATCAGATCCCTTTGATCATTTCCTCAGCTTCTTCGCGCATTCAGCTCGATTCGAAGCTTCATACCAGAACACCCGACACAAGGGGACTGGGAAGTTAAAAGTGTTCGAAAGGAGTGCACGTAAGATACATATCGCAGTTGTTTCGTGACGTTACAAATCCGAATGCCAATGAGATATCTTGGTTTCGCTCTGCAGAGAGGACTGCCACAGAATACATGTACTTCTGAATCAAGAAACCAACAACAAAGCTGGAGTTTTGTTGCAGACTGGAGCAAGCGTGGTGAATAGACGAAAGCGATGGCTCAACATTTCAAATTAAATGTTTTTCACCTTCATGTGTGCGTTTCCTGCTGGGTGTGGTGGTGCATCCCGTGATATGGCATGACACCGGAGAACAATATCCAATCCTTTTCCAGGTCTGTCTGCTCGCAAGCCACTCCAGGCTGGTTCATGTACGTACGAGTACGGATGCTACATCTGAACAAACGTGCTTGCAGATCAATTGAGTCAGTTTGAATTTCTTGGTTTTCAAATTGATGCGAAGACTGAAATAAATTTTTAACCTGTCAGTTCCACAAAAAAGGACTGCGTACACGTGTTGAAGTTTGCCTGCGGAATCTTGTTTGCTTGCTTGCATACGTGATTTGTACTCTTGGCTGTTACTTCATTCCAAGTATTATTGCAAAAATATCAAAGTATAACTGTCTCAACATCTCACTGTGAACTTTGTGAATATGTAGCTACAAGAGTGTACAAAAGTTTTATCGATTCCTCAAAACCACAACAAAGATATATTTATGTACACGATCTATTTGTACGTGATTGTACAGAGGAATACTTTCGCTGCATTGTGTAGGTCGGTTCGTGGAATCGGCAAGCTTTTTTGCATCGTCATTACGAAAGGGAACACAAAGTCGCAAGAGATTTGGTCGATCCCAAAAGTTACGAGTACGTTTGTCATTGTTGATGTGATGCACGAGGAGACAAATTTTCCTTCAGTCGTGTGATGATAAAATGTTGAAGTCTGATTGAAGCTTCATGGCAGAAATGTGCTTGCGTAGACTTCGTCTGGTTTTGCTGAGTGCGTGGTTTGAACAAGAGAATGTACTAGACGAACACCAAAAAAGACGCAACTTGCTCAATCCGAACATGGATGTGCATCTGTACTTCCGACTTCCTTGGTTAAATGCAAATCATCTCCATTTCCGATATCCGTATACTGCTCGTCGAAACACCTGAAACGAACTTCTTTCAAGCCTGCGAACAATTTTATGTTCAACGATGCATTGTGAACAACAAAATGTGAAGTCACAATCTTTCGCCAAACTTTATTCATGACAGGGTAATTTCCAGTACATTTATTTTGTTTTGAGAGTCTGTGCGTTGAAGTTCGTTCCTCGCTCTTTGTCGAGATTTAGTTCCTTTTGTCAACCTGCTGGTTTTCAACCCGCTGGTCCTTGCAACTAACTACCAATTGTGATGTAATTTCTAATTCTGTACAGTGAACATTGACTTCAACAGTCCTGAGTGTAAATTTTTGTAAATATCATTGTACTCTGTAATAAATTACCCTCACATGGTGACATGCGTTTCGGTCAATCTTTCATTTTTCGGACGTACATCTGCAATTGTTTTCTTCTTTTTGGTTTTGCAGTTGAATCTGCAGCCAAGGCCCGTGACGATTCACAGCTGCTCTCTCAAGTTGGTCTGCAATTGTCTGCTTCCTGGCGGACAACAACCCTTCTCTCACCCATGTCTGTCTTGTCTCCCTTTCCTACCGGTTATCTCTTGATGTCACCTGCTGTTGTTCAAACACCCGGTTCCATTTGCCCTTTGCGCGCAGTTGCCTTGTCCCTCCACTCACACGCTGTATCCTGAACATGTTCCCACCTGCGGAATACACAGACAGGTGAGAAGTGAAGAAACCTTGTCAACGAAATGAACAGGACTTGAAGAAAATACTTTCTTCTTACTTCTGAAGCATGCTCACGTGAAAGTGTTTGAATAGACAGATTAAGCACGACGTTTTATTTCACGCGTGAGGAGCGCGTCGCGTCAACGTCGCGTGGAAATGTCCACGTTGACGCGACGCGCGTGTGGGGTCTCTAGTGGCA
>JAAUXT010113837.1_pt1 | contig 53773 bp, 61 predicted proteins | sample 7278171 | NCBI WGS metagenome assembly JAAUXT01 (sample SAMN14350112, study PRJNA611818) | marine sediment metagenome | isolation source: surface marine sediment (1.8m) | place: French Polynesia: Moorea | collected 2018-08
ACTGTAGGTGGCGCCGGTGGTCCGCTCTCTTCTTTTCTCGCCACTCCACGGAACTCCAAACAGAGGTGGTCCGGTCGCTGGGGGTGGTCCGGTATTGGGTGATTGTCTCTACGTACACGGAGGACCACACGGATTTTCTGAAACTCCCAATTGTCGCTCAACTCTGCGCAACACTCAACCGCTCGAGAATTTGCCAGGCTTTGTGATAAACAATCCCTCACCCGGAGGTCTCTTCGTGTTCATTTGGGTCCATTCTGTTCAACTCTGAGCTTGCTAATTTTGGAACAAATTTCATTAATTAATGAGACATGATTGGCTTAATTCAGCTAGAAAACGTTACTCTGCTGTGAGGGCGGTAAAAAGCTTAGTGACAGCTGTTGCTACAAAAGCTGCAGTGCTTCTCTGGTTTGATTTAAATTGTCACATTCCATTCACTTCGTTCCCATACCCAGAGTATCATGTTCCAAATTTAGCATTGCTGCTGTGAAAGGATTTACCGTTTTAACTCACGGAAATTTGCCTTGCAACACACGAGCAAGGAACGTGCAGGTGTGAGCGCCAGAAAGCTCTGCCCACAACAATACGCAATTGTTTGAAGGGATTTGAGACTCAAAAAGGCAATGTTCAACAGGGATCGGATAACCTGTTGGTGAGAGAAACGAAACTTCTTTTGGGCATGTTTGTTCCAGAGCAGTTGTGGGTGCGACCGACCAAGTGCTTCGTTCTGGTCATGCAGGGCTCTTGCCTCAGGCAGTCAGATAGACCCTGAAATGTCTCGGCAACAAAGGTCTTTCGGAAGATAAACACACAGAGAAAATTGATCTGAAGCACAACCTGTCGCTGAAAGCCCGGGGCTGTTTCCTGTGCGTTTGGACGGCAGCGACGATTCCGGAATCCATGCAAAGGAATTTTGGTCAGAATCAGGACCAGAAGTCCTATTCTGTGTTGTGTCGTTGAAGAAGCCAAATCAAAAAACATTCGTGCCCTGAGTTTTCGTTTCGGCGCTTGATTCACAACCTGTGGAACCACTCTCATTCTCCCTGGCCCCTGCAGTGCTCAAGGCGCCATCTGGACCTCGCTGAGCGACTCCCACAACGCTCCCGCCGCTCCCTCCCTGCCTCGGTCCTGCAGGTGAAGCTGCCCTGATCAATGCGCGGAGGAAGTTGGCGCTGATTGATCGTCTCGGAGCAACAGGTCCCCGCGCCGTATGGATCGGGGTAAACACGCCTCTGTGTGCACACTCATGGAACGCTTTGGTTCCAGAGACAAGTTTCAAAGTTTATTTGAGGGACGCGAAGAAAGCTGAAGAGTCTCCACCCATTTGTGGGGCAGCCCCATTGCTGTCAGGCAAGAAGCTGCAGCATTCTTCGCATCCAGGACCAAAATGTTTGTCGTGCACACACGCAAAATTCGCATCATTTACTACCATCGAGACACGGGATAAGGGTTGTGATCCTCGATTTGACCCAGTGGTTTGGCGATGAACGCTTTTGCAAAGCAACATTCAGGACTTGAGTTTGTTCTTTGCCGTCATCCAGAACTTCAAAAGGGCGAAGGGAGAGAGGGGGTCATTTTTACCAGTCGAACCTGCTGAGGTAACGAAATCTCTTTGGTTTGGCACTTGCATTGACCCATTGAAATCCTGAACATCAAGAAAAGTGCATCCAGAGGAGCCTGCATCTTGCTCATTGATGGCTTTTGGGTCCATCATGAAGATGCACCTTCCCCATCTCACTTTTACAATTGCTAGGCATGTTGAAAACAAATTTGTTGGTGCGTGTCCCTTTGGCCTGGTCACTTTGGTGTCATGAGAAAAACAGTCTGACGCAGACTCTGTGCCCGTGGAAATTTTCTGTTTGCACTTTAATTTTCACCACAACAAGTCAAACTTAGGACGATTGAGTGCAACAAAGACTTTTGCAACTCCCGTCTGCTGCAACATGTTCGTCAATGACTTCATTTCACCACCGGACATTGCAGCCACTTCCCCACGCCCTGTGACGGTCTACGGAGAAGTCAATGGAGAGCTGCCAACTGACTTCCTCGTTTCTGCGCCATTGGTCAAAATTTTCCTTGTCCACGTCACCAAAAATCGAGCGGATACTGTCAGTGAAGACCACCTTCACTTGTGGAGCTTGTCGCGGAGCAGATGACGCTTCTGCTGCAAGTGCTTGCGGCCGGCTTTGTGTTTTGAAGAGGGAGACAAGAGTCCACAAAGAAGGCTGGCAAACATTTCTGTCCAGATCACAGACGTTGTTGGGGATAGACACACGACCCGGCCGGAATGCTAAATCACCTTGTGTCCTCTCAGGACGTCCACCGCAATGTGAAACGGACGCTGGAGCCCACAACAACATCTTCAATGCAAGTGATCGCAATGTTCTTTCTCCCTCGCGGTTCCAGCCAACCCTTTCCGCCTGATAACATCAACACACGAGAAAGTCGCTTGTATTTTTCAATTTTTGCCTGCAGGAAGTCCCTTTTGGTGCCTGCTGGACATCGTGCCCATCAAGAACGAGAAGGGCGAAGTGGTTCTCTTCCTCGCGTCGCACAAGGACGTGACGCGCGAGAAACGCGCTGCGCAGATCGACGTCATGCTCGACAACAACGTCAACGGTGAGTCAATCCCCCCGGGGGACTTCAGCATCCTTCACACAGACAGCAACAGTCAAAACCTGTATGCAAACGGCTCCGTTGAGCAAGTCTTTAAGAAGCCGACAGTCATTCTTGCATTTTGGCCCAAGTAACAAGAGATGACGAAGGTGAGGTCAGAGGACACGTGGTGAGGTGGGGTCGGTGAAAGGGGGCAAAAGAGGACACAAGGGGATTTGTGGGAGAGGGTGTTCGTGTGGACGCACGCACACAAGACATATCTGGTTCGCATGGGTTTTCGATTTGCGTTATGCAATGACACACCATCGAAGAAACCAACACCGCGCACACTATCAGAAGAACCAAATTTATTGATGCAAAACCTTCAGTTTGCGCAGCTTCTTGCGCGGCGATCAACGTTCTGTCTCACGGAGATGCTGGGTCAGGTACTCTTCTTTCAGCTGAGGCCATCTTTCCGGCAGATCAAACGCACGTTTGTGTTTTCTCGGGTCGTTTTGTGTTCTCTGTTTTGTGCCATTTCTGGACGACCATTTCCATGTCTGTTTTGTGCACAAGCATTTGTTCCTTCTCGCTATCTACACTCGCAAACAATAAACCTGTTTCAGCACGAACAGAAAAGGTGAACACCTGTGCTTTTCATCAAGGTGAGTTCAATTTTCTCCAGAGACGACGTGGTACACCGCGGACCAACGGCTTCAGTCAGTGAAAATAACTTTTCCATACATGTATTGAATAATGCTGCGTAGTTTGTCGACAGTTAGCAAAGGGAAAACAACGTCAGTTTTGCAGAGGCAAAGACAAAGCTGACAATGAGAAGATAAATCAGAGCAGCAATTTTTATTTGTTGCGACATTCAAAATAGCTGCTGGATTTGGGCAAATTTCAATTTCCTCGCTGGATGGGAAGATCCGAGGAACGTGGATCGAGGTTGGAGAGTCGGGAGATGAGGCACAGCGAGTGACAGACGCATTGTCAGCTCACATTCATTGGTGGCTCCACTCAGCCGGATTAATTGGTACCTGCGGTGGAACGCGGAACAGTGTGGTGCAGCTGCATTTGGCGCAGTTGCATTTGGTGTTTCAAAAACCCTCCAGATTTGGTACGAATGAGTGGTTTGCAAGGCAGATTTGTGCAAAACATGGTGATTTTTGGTCAAAAGTTCAGACCGTGGGTCACGGCTCTAATTCTTAAGCCCCGAGACAGCTTTGTCTGGAGTGTCTGCTGACACCCTGAGCCTGTGTGATCCGTTTTCTGTGTGTCAGGTCTTCGTCCCTCAGTGACTCCATTGGTACGCCACGCTGCGCACTGATTCCAGTTTTAATGCGTGAATAAAACATAAGTTGTGTTTTCTAAAGGCTGAGTTTGCTTTAACAAAGGGTGAAGTCAGGCAAGAGACAAAACTCATCACGTCGCTTAGATTTGATTCTCTGCTCCAGTTGGTCCAAAGTTGCGAAACTTCAGGTGACCTTTGTTGTCCCGATTGGCCTCAAACGCTGCATTGAGTCAAAATGTGCACGAGTTGGAAGGTTCACGCCAACAAAGAGCTTTTATTGGCATCCAGGTTGTGTCTGGCAGACCAATTTACGTCATGTGTCGCACGGCATACACAAAGTGAATCTGCTAAATCGCAGCATTCGGCCAAACTGGTACCTGGGATCTGGTCGTCAGAGGGAAATGCTTCAGCATACACTGTAAATTTCGACGTACGTGTTCTTGATCCCAAGAAAATCTCGGTGGTGAAGAAAGTTCGGTTGTGGTCCTGGCTCCGAATCTCGGCACGGGCCAAAATCGCTTCAAAGGCAATTTTTTACGTGGCCATATTTTGAGAGTGTCCTGCATGGTTCCGTGCCGGTAGCAGCTTTAGTTCCAGCCATGGTTGTATTCCGGTGTGTTCCTCTCATTCATTCGTCGATCAGGCACCGCTGAGCCGTGCAGGCATCCGGCAACATTTGAAAGGTTTTCAACAGATGGACTGCAAAACGTTCAGTTGTGGCAACGTTGTCCAACAACGGGACTTTTTTGAATTTACGCTGTCAACGAAGAGTCCAGCTTCAGGGAGGGAAAGCAGTCTCCTGATCTCAGATACGCACTGGATGATTGCACCACGCGAGACGTTTGAAACAGCTGAGTGGACTCCGCATTGTGAGGTGTTGGAAAACAAATGTCGTTCCTGAATGGAACCGGTGAGCTGGCAACAGGGGGCGCTGGTCTTCGTGCTGGTCTTCGTACACTCTGTTTTGGGGGACAAAGTTCGTCTGCATCGTTCGCCAAGATTTTCAAATGACGTCTTCAGTTGCTGCCTCCGACTGGCTGGTGTGACCACTTCTTCCAAAAACATCAGGGACAAGGCAGCACATAGAATGGTTCATCAAGTCTTGGGAGACGTTCGAGCTATGAGGTTGGTGTGCACTCACGAAGTCACATCAGGCTCCGAGTCGCTTTCCCCGCGTGATGAGTGATTGTGTGTGACCAAGCGCTCATTAATTGCTCAAACTGTGCGCTTGTTAATGAATCTCGAACAGGCGCCAGGCTCAGGCAGAACGGATGAAACAGGCCTCATAATGCGGTAATTTGCAGGAATATTCATTGTGGGGACGTGACGTCCATTCTCGCAGCGAAGAAAGCGTTCGAGTGTCCCAATCAACAAGAGGAACAAAGAACCCCCAATATTGCATTGGAGTGGGCTGATTCAGCTGAGAAAAGAAGAGCGTGTTGTGGAATTAGCGGGATTCTGGGACTGGAATCTGGATCTCTGGTTTGTTTGCAAACATTCAGGTTCGTATACACTCTTGGCATCAACGTTCTACCAGAACCACCCGTCGCACGCAGAACGTGAACACGAACAATGTGTTGCTCTCTGCCTTCAAATCACTCTTGAACGCCTGGCGAATCAAGCAGATTTGCGAGACTTCGCCAATACGAAACTTGGTTTCAGAAGACAGATTCCGTGTTTGAGGAACACCAACATCACGTCAGCGAGGCCTTCAAATTGGAAGTGACTTTTACACGGTGTAAACGCTGCAAGTGTGGAATGGGGCGGCTGATCTGAGATGCGTGATGCCAGATGCTCTGTCTGTTACGCACATCTGACTGATCTTCATGGGAGCGGCACAGACCTCCAGCAAAGTCAGATGCGAAACATCATCGGAAACGCCTGTATATGATCCCGGAACGGCGAACTCGAGAGATAAGGCTGAAACAGACCTTGGCGATTTTCTCTGAGTGGTATTGCCCTGGAGCTGCAGGAATCAGTGGAATTCATTCCTCTCCCAAACCGTAGCTGTGTCACCGAGGACATTCCTCTGGAGGTACATACCGGCCTGTCTGCAAAGTCTGAAGGTGTACTGGAGAAAACCACGGTCTCAATGAGGTATGCCGGAGCCATCGGTGACGCCGGAAGCTTCACCGTCCGATTGAGAAGCTCGTTTGGTGCACAAAGCAGACGGACGGAGCTGAACTTCTGCAAGACAGGTCTGTCTCTTTGTTGCAGGGACATCAGAAGGAACAAGGGATACGGGTTGTAGCTCCTCCCTGAGCAAAAACTTGTTCTGCGTGACAAAAAGAAAAGTTTTGACGGAACCAACCAGAAGGGACATCGGGTGTAGGATGAGGTTGCCTCTCCTCGTGGTTCCCCCGTCGCTGTTAACGAAGACAGATTCCTCACAGCGACGCTGGTCCTGTTATGGGCGATCACAAAGACATTTCCACAAAGAGAGGGAACCGCTAAGTGGATTATCTCTGCAGATGGGGCAGAACACAGCGCGCAGGGAAGGCTTGCCACTAACCACGTTCATAATTGACATCCAGTCTCAGGACGCAAGTCTGTAACAGAAGCACAAGAATGGAAAATTCTTTGCAACAAGACAGTCCCTTCTGCCGCCTCTGTCTCGCATTCCTTCAGGGCATTTTGACTCACACGTAGGGACGACCGAAGGAAACTGATGTGTGGAGAACGCCGGCGTTTCGCTATGGTTGACGCTGCCATGGAGACCACCGCGAGCCAGAGCCCGGTCTCCAGCGGAAACGCACCTGGTTATCCGGGAAGAACTGAAAATTTGCCTGAAGACCGTGAGCAAAGGTCGGAAGACATGGGAGCGCACAGTGAAACTTCGCAGCCGGAAAGCAGAAGTGTTGTTGTTGGCAATACCGAAGCCGGTGACTGCGCCACATGTGAAGAGACCAACTCCGTTTGTCTTCAATGCAGTCAGGCTTTTGAAAACTCGTGCACTGAAAATGAACGGGGAGAACTTATTCAAGACCTGAATGGTTTCCAAGAGGAGTGTTTTGAACAAACAGGGACCACGGAATGTGTAACAACCAACCCTGAAGTCGGAGAGGACACCCCAGAAACCGGAAGTGACTCTTGTTTTCCGGAAAGTTCTGCTGCAGGAGGACGGAAGTCTGAGAGACGGGTGTCTTTCTGTATCACAGTGGACGTGTACTATCCTCGACCAGATCATTATCCTCTGCGCCCAGTGGAGTACTCACCCACTCCACCTGAAGGAAAGGTTCTGGTGCCTGCCCTGAAGGGGACAACAGTTCCACCCCAATCAGCTTTGAAAGCGGATTCAGCAACATCAGCATCGAGAAGGAAGCCGTTGGACTCAGGCGTCAAGAGGGCAGCCACCGTCCCGGGTGGGAGGAGGGCAGCCATGGTTTCTACACCAAACAGAACCGCGTTCAAGAAGGAGAACATTGCTACTGCATTGAAAGGTAATTTTCACAAAAGCCGGACATTTTGAGTGCCACTTTTTTCTGGAGGGGGGGGGGGTTCTGGCAGTTCCTGCCAAATGCTGTGGGAATACGCTCATCTTCTATTCACGCGGAGCGTTCACAAATTTATGAGCGCAAACGGGTTTCTCTGAGGCACATGCGTCCATGGGACTAGCATACGTACGTACAAATACACACATCTAGGCTCGAGGGAAAGAATAGTTGATTCCAGGGACAAGGTGCACGGTGCACTCACTGCACCCTTGATGGACTTATCACTGGGTGATGCGAAAGGTTTTCTGCAGGCAGGTAAGCTTTGGTTCAGAGATTTGGAGTACATTTGATAACACTTCTTCACGCAACAAGCTGTACAATTTGTGATGTCTGAAACAGACACACTGTTGCAATTCACACAACTCATTGGCTCTGGCAAAGTTCAGCCATGAACAATTCACAGAAAGCACAAGGTGGACTGGAAACCTTTGACTCAAAAGAACAGCGAAGAGTTATTTTCGCACCACACTGGCGTGGCGGAATTCACATATTCTCACAAATATTCCCTCATGAGAGACACTCGTCTCACTCGACCATGCATCTCTGAGAACCACAAAACACGCACACACACATGTACACACACACACGTGTACACACACACACATGGATGTGGCGAAATATAATGTTTGCTGAAAGTCCTGTGCTGTGCACCAAAGAACACACCAGTCTGTGAGAACTGTGCAAAGCTTCCCGACGAAACTTTGTGTGGTCAAGGGGTGTGTGCTGACTTCAATAAATCCAGAATTATCAGCCAGTGCAGATATACAGGGTGGCAACAAAACTAACGCATCGGTGTAATAGGCGTAAACCCCATTCTCAAATGCCTTGGGGTTTGTATGTTGCCCTGAAATCATTCCACTCAGTCGAGAAATTTACGAGCCTCGAGGTCTTGCCAGATTCACAAACACAAAAATCCTGCAAACGACACTGCTGTTCTTCTGGGATCAAAACATGCTCAGGAGGGCAACCAGAAGGAACAAAACGACGTGTTTGCAAAGAATGATTTGAAACGCAAGCCGCCAACAGGACGATGAACGACCGCTTCCCAGAAGCCTCGCAGAGACCAGATCCACGTTACGTCTGCCTCTGGGCTGTTGTTACGTCCCACTTGTTGCGCTTCCAAGAAAAACCAGAACAACAAGCAGTTCCTTTTCCTGAAAAAATGGTGCACACAAGAATGGGGCTTTCGTGTTGTTCGTTGTTTTGGGACAGAATTCCTTTTTGCCCCCAATGTTCAGGAAACATCTTCATTGCCTGGAACTGTTTGTCTGGCATCTGTTCCAATCAGGGCTGTTCCACACTGTTCGGTTTCGCAAAAAAGTTCAAGAGTGGCAACGACTGGTGCTTGATTTTCCGTTCTGGTGGGTCCAAATTGGGAAAAGGGTTTCCTCAGTGAGCAGCGGGCAGCTACTATTTCACATAAACCACTGCTCAGAGTGCATTGCAAGCGCTGCTCACGTTGCACAAAACAGAACTTGAGCTTCTGATATCTCAACAGTTGCTTTGTAAACGCTGAAAATTCGCCCACCTCAAAAGCGCTTCACTTTGAGAACTTCAAGATCAAGCACATGAAAGTCGCGGTGTGTTTGGGAGGTTGAACATGCTGAAACTGAACCGTGGATTGCTCCATTGAGTGCAAAATAAAATGGGGTGAATTGGCAGCTCTCATTTTCACAGAACCCATTCTCCCTCTGGTATTCTTTTCAAAATTGTGTGACTGGCGTGTAAAAATCGCACAATTTTGTCGGATCGATTGAAACTGCAGTGGAGCGATGCTGATCGCAGCCAGATTGGGGTGCGGAATTGCGTGTCGCAGAAGCATCAAATCTGCTCAGTGAACCGCTCCACCGATCACGCCGCACACTGAGAAGAGACTGCTGCTCTGAGTGTTGTGGAAGTAAACTGCGTGTCAACCACGCGAAGAATCCTTGTTTTCCCACTCCAACAGTTGAGTGAGGTTCCTCACCTCCAAAGTCAACACCGGAAGGTTCCAAAGGGACTTAGTGAGCTGCTGTCAGACCAAGTTCAAAGAATAACATTTTTTAGTGCAGGGTTCATATTTTTCACTGTGTGAAAAGCACTCAAACATGCGCCTTGGTTGGATGAACAAATATTGGTGTTTTGCAACGCCACAGCTTTTATGTCAATGTTTAAAGTGGAAGCGGCTCCAAATGCGGTCAAACTGTAGTTTTGAGAGACAGTATTGTTTCACATGCAGCACAAAACCACAATTGCCCACCTGTGCTGCAACGCGCCCTTGTCGTCCCCAAAAACTTTGTGGAGCAAACGCCAGACAATCAGTCCATTCACAAACAGGTTTTAAGAATTGAATCTGACACATCTCCCGCCGACAAGAAACCTTGTGTGGCGTGCCACACAGTTGTTTCTTGTGTTGTGATACTGGCACGAACAAAATTTGGACTTGAAATTTAATTGTCAAGTCAAAGAGCCGTACGAACCTATGCAGGTAAACAGATAAACATTGACAGGGAGACGCGCGGGTACATGCGCAGCTGCAGGAATTTGACAACTGCATAATGAACGAGTACAGCCTCCGAGGCGTCTGGCTCAAAGTTGCTCAACATACAAATGACTCCTGCATGGTCTGTATCGCAGTGTCAGTTGTCTGGTTTCCCTTTTGAAAACACAAGTCAAGTCTCTTTGTAAGTTCATCCGAATACGTCCCCGGATCAGCTGCTATATTTGGGTCCGAGATCTGCATGGTCCTGCGCTCTACGTGTGCGCTCAGTTTGCAGGAAACGTTCATTCTATATTTGCCTGTCAAAAAGGTATAACAAAGATCTATTCTGCAGTAAACCAGATCAACTGCTCGGGTCCTTCCAAGTTGATTCCAATCTACATGGGTTTGTCCCTTCAGCTGCTTCATGCCTTGTTTTCTCGAATCATGCGAATTCTCCCTTTGTGTGTGCAATTGACACCTTTTCGTGTTTGTGGGTGTGCCAGCTCTTGCCTCGGGTTACCTCGGCGATGTTACCATGGATAGAACTTGGCGAGGTCGTCCACGACAATGACGTGTGCAGTGCGGTGCAGGGTCTGACTCAAATGTCTCTGGTATCGTCAGAGTATACGATCCTGTGCGTGATAAAACGCACTGAAGGACACAAGTCACAGTGGTCATGAAAACGGGTGGAGGCTGACTCAGGACGAAATGGCACGAAAAGATAAAACACCGAAGAGAGGCTTCCGGTGTGTTTCTGTGAGGTGGGTCTTTTCCGCCCACAACAACAAAACTCCTCGTGTCCACCGTGACCAACAAAACACCAATCGCCATCAACACCCACAAATGGGACCTGCAGGCTCTTCAAGCAAAATAACTGACACCTGCGAAGGAACCCGACACTGAACACGAATGAATTGAATCTTTGTGTCATATTCAAGAAGGAAAGGCAGTTTCAGTCTGCGGCAATTTGGGACAAAGCATTTTTGGGGGTTTGAGGCCGGCCCTGTGTGTTTGAGTGAAGGACCCCCTCACAAACTGATCTTCACATTCCTAGAGAAGGAGATTTCTCCTTCACTTGCTTTCACTTGGGCCGAGTCTGCAGACAAACCCAAGATAAACACAATGAAACCACTGCACCGCACCCAGGGAAGTTCAGTTCAAACAACGGCATCAGAAGGTGTCAACAGTGAAATCGTGACGGAAATACGTGTGGCCAGAATTTGTGACAGAAAAGAAAAAAGTGCAGCACTTTCTCAGTGTTCAGTTTTGTTGGTCCGGGACTCTTCATCTTCAGGAAAAAAAGAATTCAGTTGTTCTGGTGTCTGTGTGACTGTGACAAACGTCCTTCCGTCGTGCTTCTCTGAAGTCAAACAGAATCCTGTATCAGTCTCGTGTGTTCCTCTGGAGCTTGTTTGTTGAGGTTGATCCATGTTGGTTGTCCCTCCGTGACAGGACAAGATCATTAAAACCTGAACTTGTTTGGAGGGCGAAGAGAGAACATGTTTGTGCCCGAGAAGCCTCGTCTCCTGTCGAAATTCTGACAGGCGAGCAGGAGCAGCCTGCCCCTCGTTCGACGAAGAAGAAGACACACTTTGCATGTTGGTGTCAACCTGGGTCAGATTCAATGTCTACTTTTCGACAGCAACATTGCATGGCGAATGGCAGCATCCCGGGGTCTGTGTGAGTGTGTGTGACCAGAAGAAAACTGCTGAACATGGAGATCAAGAACGGAGAGACCAGTATTTTCCCAAAATAACAGTGCATTCATCCCCTGGTTTGATGAATCGCTCGGTCGTATCTTCTCTGGGAGGGTCGTGCGCTGCTACGCAATGCGACATCCAGAAAGGCCCGACGCAACGGTTCTGCGGTTCTGAGTCCATTACAAATGAATGCGGTGTCACCATGAAAAACTGTTGCATTGTCAGGACATTGCTTGAAAGATTTCTTGACAAATTTGAAATTGAAAGAGGTTTTTGCTCCATGCAGTTGTTCACGTTCCATGTAGTGCGCGCGCGCCAACGGTTCTGATGGTCTGCAGGTAAGTCAACGTTTGCTTGGGTGTTGGGAATGAATCGAGGATCCAGTGGGTCGAGCCTGAAACAACATTCCTCGTGTCAGGTTTGTACGTGCAACTGGGTTTCATTGGTGTAAATTCGGTTGTGTCATGTCTCTAACATGCAGACTCTCGTTTTATCACCAAGAGTTTCTTTTTGAAGGTCAGACGAATGTTGCAGAACATGTCAGAACTGTCAAAACTGCATCATGTTGACACAGCCAGGAATTTGTCCAAATGTTTTCTGTGTTTTCTGTCTTTCCTCTGTCTCTGTCCGTGTCTTCAGCGATGTCCTGCTTCGTGTATGAACTTGTACATGTGCGCAAACGTGAATGGAAAAAAACTTTTGTGTGACCCTCCCACATGTTTCCATGTTCCCCTGAACTTTCCTCGCGTCAGTTTTGTCCAGTATGCAATTTTTACTTGTCTCAATCAACTATTTTGTGCAACGCATTGATTAATCGCTTCATTTTTGTGCGAATTTGTGCTGATTAGACGACGAAGAGGAGGACGAACCACAGCCGTTGCTGGGGTTACGCGCCCTCAACGCGGGTCAGTATCTGTGACGTGGGAGTACTTGTACTGTGACGTAATTACCAACCTGACGTCTTATTGGTGCATTAGTATTTTCCTGACGTCATTCGCAGTGCAGCGTGTACTTTTCATGACGTTTTGTGACATTCTTTGAAACCTGACGTGTGATTGGTGGATTTTCGTGGGACGTGTCGATTGACGTTTCCGTGCGTTCCCATCCACAATCCAACCAATCAGACGTCTTTCAACGCACTTTTTCTCACTTTTACCATCACGCGAGAAACGTTCACAATTTTTGTGGAAAATTCCAGACAACCTGTGTTGATTCAAACTGACAGAACTCGCACCGTGCGAGGGACAACAATTTTGACTCAAAAAATAATTTTGCCATTTGTGTGTGTGACAACTTTTGCCGAGTGAAATTTTGCAAACAATGAAAACCAACAACAAAACGAGACAAAAACCAAACCCAGGACATGCTGTGACTCAAGGTGTGTTTTTCTAGCAAATGTGGCCAGTTCATTTGATGTGTTTAAAATGCCCTATGTTTGATGTTTTAGGGAAACTGCTCTTTCCCCTCCAGATTTTCGGTGGGTCAGGCCTCACATTAACTACTTGTGTCAACTACGAACTATCTCTCTCTCCCTGTCTTGTCTGTCTCCTGTCTCACTGTCACTTGTTATGTTGATGTCATGTGATGAAGAAAGGGAAACAAATCCGCTGTTCTGATTGGACGCCGGACTTGCCAAACTTTTCTGTCAGTTTGTCCAGAAATCAGTGGTGATTTCAAGATATGACTGAGGCCCTGGTCTTTAGGGAAGACCCGAACCGAAGTTGAAGAAATTTTGAGAAACGAATATTTGTTTCATTCACAGTTGTTATGTCTTTGGTTTTTGATCCCCCAACCTCCCCCCACTGGCGATTCTTCCTAAGAACATACAAAGCGTGCACGACGAACAGCAGATGATAAATCCTTTCCTCAGAGTGCATCGTGCCTTTCTTGCGGTTGTTTCTTCCCCTGATGATCCAACACAGCAGCCAAGTTGCAGTTGTAACTGGACTGAAACAAACTCTATCTCTGAAGAGCCGGAAGGTCCATCTGAGTCTGGCTTCTCTGTGGCATAAGATTTCCTTCAGAGAGAAATGGCCTTTTGTACCACGGTACAGCGCTGTGCTTTGGGTGTGTTGGGTCAAACAGGATGTGAAATAACTGCATGCACACACATCAAATATCCAGATCTGTACAGCTACATTTTTGTCAATTTCAAAACCAATAATTGGCAAATTAAACACGCTACACCCTTTTTGCATGGTGATTCTCAGCCTAAATATTCTGTCTTCGCGACACCGATCGTGCAGTTGTGTCCAAGCAAAACACTGATCGCACAGTACTTTTGTTGAAGTACTCAGTGAATGTAAACGTGCAGGTCCAAAGGATTCTTTTGCAACGAGGAAAGCACGCTGCAATCTCGTTTCGTTGCCGGCAAGGCGGATCGAACAGAGTCTGCTGAAAACAAAGACAACCAGAAGTCCCAGACTTTTTGGATTGAGACTGCAGCTGAACCTCGTTTTGCCCAACCAGATCTCAGGCAGGTCCACGATTCGATCAGAGGAGCCCAATTCTGAGGGGAGGGTCCCAAAGTTTGAAAATAATTCGCGTGAAACAAAAAATAGATTTTTGTTGTCTGAAGATAATTCGGCAGTCAAGGGGGAGCGACTGTACTTGTATTGTGAGAAAATGCATTTCACGTAGGATTGGTGGAGTTCAACAAATGTCAAATGAAATACGGTGCTCAAAGACTTTGAAGGATGTTCAGACAGGGACAAAAGGAACGGAGTGTGCATGTTTGTGGAAGCGTTTGTGACCACTCTGCCAAAAAATTCGCACGCAGAGTTTGGTCACCGAAAAGATGTCCTTGCAGTGGAGTGTTCGTGTCTTTGGTATTGTGCGTAAATTGCGTCTGTATGTGAGTGGAGCCGGTCTCTGGAAGGACAGTGAGCACTGAGGAAAACCTCGTGACGTGTGTCCAGGCATCGTCTGTCTCTGACCCCCAGTGAGTTGCTTGTCCGAGACTGAGCTCCGACTGTAGTCCAGTCCGTCAATATTGTGAAACGGCGAAATCGCGTGTTTTGGTGTCACCTTTCTCTGTACATAATTCTTCGCACCAGCAACACGTGTAAATATTTCATCATTTTGTTTCGATTGCAAGGCAAAGCACAGTCCTTTTTCTGGAATCAGGATGGGTAATCACACAAGTGTTTGTTTCAGCCCGTTTTCGACCGTCACGTTTGCCAAAGACAACTCGTTCCAAAGAGCGGACCCCGAAAAACGAAAATTTTATTCAATACCCCATTTCACATGAGCCAGATGTACTTTTTGCGAACCGAGAGTCCCAACCCTTCGTTGGTTCCACGACGAATTTCTGGCTGTGAAACAATTGCCAGGTGTCAAGAGGACGACCATGTCCTTTGACGCCTATTCTACCCATCCTGTTCCACTCATGGCACACTCTCAGCAAAGAACTTTGCAATATCTACGAGTCTGCACAATTTTACACTTTTGCATCCCATCTGCACTTGTACTTTACTTTTTGCTTGCCTTGTACCATACACTTCGGAAATCTCGAACGCCGGCCTTAGAATGCAGATAGTTTTTGAGTGCAACGATGCACCCGGCTGGTATATAAAAATAATTCTTGAAAAAGAAACACAAACTAACAAGTGCAAAACATTCAAACAAATGTAAATAGAATGTTGCGACAATATCATAGGCAACATCACAAGACAAAAGCACGATGGCTGCAAGATTTGCAGCAATTATGTTTGCCAGTCAAGAGCAAAGAAATTTTATAGTTCTTTTCTTCCCTGAGCCTTGTAGTACGGAGATCAAATTAAATCTCGTCTTTTGTTCACTATTGTTTCGTTTCGAGTTTCACTCATCTTTTGCTCTCTTTCCCTTTGTTGCTTCTCCAGTTCCAGAAATAGACCTGCGTGGTCGCTATGGTCAGTTTGCTTCTCTTCTACGGTATTGTGCAACATGTTGCCAAGCAGTTCGTGTTTCTCCAATTGTAGATGTCAAATGGTGTCAAACTAACTCAAAAAACACTCTCGTACGATTGAGACTCAGGCTTGCAACATTGACATCTCAGTGTCATTCAACGGTGGATTCTGTCACCCCTTCGTTTGGCAAATTATACTTTTGATCCAGGAACTACGACAATGGCAATGACCCAAAGGGTCACCAGGTTCCTCCAAAAATGTGTCAACTATTTTCACAAAATATTCAAAAAATATGTCAAGTGATTGCAAGTGAAATTTTCTTGCCATGTCAAATTGTCAAAATGCGTGGCAATTCTTTTGATGCTTCTTTTTTCTGCACAAACGAGATGTTAAGCCGACGAATTACTCGTGGTGGTTGTTTTCACCAGTTTGGATTGTGTTTGGTGAGTTGCTTGTGTCAAGTGCAAAAGGTTGATGATATCACAGCATTTGGAACACGATGTCATCTCACATGTGTCGTCAATGGTGAGACCAAACAACCACCACCACTGAATGTTGACAAAGAAGAATTTTCACAGCACTTCCGGGCACCTGAGTCAAGACTCTTGGCACATGCACAACCAGGTGCAAAAACACATGTCAGGCAGATTTACCCACTTCATTCCTTTTTTGTGCGAAGTTTCAGGCATATTCCGATCACAGATGGAGACGTGTATCTTTATACCTTCCCTGCTGACTTGACTTCACCCTGTGGAATATTCTGCAGCACGCTTTTTGCAGATTCACGTGTTTAGCAGCAATGGTGACCATCACTTCGCCACCACTTCCTCAGGTTCAACCCATTCCATCCAAACACCAACCATTAGAATTCGGAGTGAGGCACCTCATCCACCTCTTCCACGACACCTTGCACCCATTTCCAAAAAAAGTCAGCTGAGGACAGTTGGGTATGCTGACCTCAGTTGTTAGTGGAAGCACGCATCTTTACCATTTTCACCTCTTGTTCTACAATTTGGTTCAGATATGAAGGGGCCTTTGAGTCACGTGCACAACCAGGCGCTGTTGAGTCCGCCGGACGATGGCGGCATGGAGGACGGACCCGGGGACCAGTACAAATACTCTCGGCGCCGCAGTCGCGCCGTCCTCTACCATCTCAGCGGCAACTTCGACAGACAGAAGAACGCCAAGAGCAAAATACAACTCAACAAGGTCAGTGGCCTCACAACAACGAGGCCTCACACCACGTCTCTGGACGCTTGACCAACCGTGAGCACCATAGATCTGTCCAAAATTTAAGTGCAAACAAACCTGTGTACGTAGGTCTTGGGATTCTGAGACCAAAGACACAACCCGGAGAAATTTGTCGTTTGTCCAACACAACACACAGAATATGCTGAGCACTCAGTTGGTATGTTCGTGTGTCCAGCAAATTTGTTGCACCTCAGCTCGGCTATTTCGGGCTCTTTTTTCTTGGCCAATTTGAAGGAATTTTGTGGGGTGGTAAATGTGCCTTCCATTCGGATGATGTACTCTACAAATTCAAGTATTGGCTATTGCCACGGGATAAACGCCTTCCAAAACACTTTGGCCTGGAGGCCAATGTGGAGAACGTACGCAGAAAACGAGACACACTCTATGTGTTTGGAGGATTCTTCTCAGTTCAACTTGTTCCGTGCGACCTTTCATCATAAAATTCGAAAATAATTTCTCATCGTTGGGGGTCTTTCCACAACAAAAGGTTCTGAATGAACGTTGGGGACAGAAGGATTGTCCCGAAATTGCAGCAAGGACCAGATGCTTTGTGCAACCAGCCTTGGTTGACTGAAGCGTGGTGTGTTGTGAGCTCTGGAGCACCCGTTTGTGGGGCACTAACTGATTTCACGTTTGGAATCCATTGTAGGCTAGCAAAGAGGTATCTATTGACTTTGGAATGATCCAAATTTCAATCACTTGCATATTCAGGCACTGTGCACTGCTACATTTTTCACATTTTACGTCACAAGTAAGAGTAGAATCTTACCCGTTCCTGCCCAATGCAAACAACGCTCTGTTGGACAGATAAAGAATTCGTAGAGTAACTTTCGAACAAGAAGACATGTCATGTCTGCAAACAAAGGTTTTTCATTCTGTTGCCACGCTGCATGGTACCAAATGTTCTGTCTGACAAGACCCCCCAAGCTCGTGCCCATGTCCCCTTTGCGCACGTCGCAGTGAGCTGCGACCAGAACTCATTGTTTAGAATCAAACTTTCCAGCGATCCCTAGACTTTCCGTCAGTGAGTATCCATCTTCGGGTCTTTTCAATTGCAATGCGGTGCCCCTGTTTGATTTCTTGGTTGACAGCAGTGATGCTTCCGAAACCTTTGTGTCGAGTTGTCCAGATTTCAAAACCAGCAACTCACAGTGCAGTGAATAGCTTGGAGGAAGGTTGCTTGAAACTTAATTAAGTTGTTCTTGATTCAACAAGAGATTCATTCACATTTTGACACATTTGAAACTTTACTCATAGAAGTTAAGTGTACATACCACAGGACGTCTAGGAGGCATTTGTAACAGGTGTGCAGTGAGTTTGTGCGTTTTGTTCTTGAGTGTCAGTTTGATACCTTTCTGAGTTTATAAAAAAGACAACAGAAAATGTCCCGTGCGGTTTGGAAGGAACACCAGACCAGTGCAGTCACAAGTTTTCTCTTTGCTTTTGTGGGATATGGCGAACTTTCTGTGTGTGCGTTTTGAGAGAACCATAACGTGTGTTGACCGCCTCTGATGAGTTACAAATGCCTCAACCAGCACAAGAATAGTTGGTTCTTCAAGACAAAATTTCCCCATAAAACCACTGCAAAGAAACAAAAACGATTCCAGACTTGAAAACGTTTCCCTGCATGAGAAGTCCATTTTCTGACACGAAGTCCAGCCACCGTTGTCATTTGTTTCGCCTCCTCGATAAAGGTTTTTGCTTCTTGCATTCACAAGTTACTAGATTCAGTTGTACGAACTTGACACGAATTGCAGACAAACAGAAGGTCAAGAGAAAAGCGATTCAAAAAATTGTGGACGGTTGATGGAGCTTGGATTCGACGAAGGTGCCTTTATACTCGTGCAGGTTGGTTCCGAGACAGAATTGCAGCTATCACGTGGTCACTGTGGTTTCAGATCAAGAACCTGACCGGAGTGCAAAACGACACACTTCCAGAGTACAAGGTCCAGGAGATAAAACGTTCCAGGTGAGTGAGTAGTCCTCCTGGTGCATCCAGCATCGGATTTGGTGGGAGTGACCTGGTTCCGACTGACATCCAGCCATGATGGACCCACATGTTCAACTCCCCCTCCCCTAAGAAAGAACAAAGCAGACAGGTGCCTGCAGTACAAAATCAGAACGCATTTCACTCCTGGCGGTCAGCAGGATTCTCTCGACCAGGCCGGCATCTACGGAAGGTCGCTGAGTCCGCATGCACCCACCAGATTTGTTCTCATGGTCCTTGGTCTTTTTCAGTTTGTCGAAACCTCCACGATATCTTCGACTGATTATTTGCAGGTTCATCTTGCTCCACTACGGAATCTTCAAGATCGGCTGGGATTGGCTCATTCTGCTCTGTACATTCTACATCGCCATCATCGTTCCTTACAACGCTGCGTTCGTGACGTCAGAGAAGAACGAACGCGCGTCCATCGTTTCTGACGTCATCGTCGAGATGCTCTTCATCATTGGTCAGTACAGCAAATGAAAAACTCCAGAACACAAACCAGTTCTTCATTTTCCTGAAATGAAAAAGTCAGAGTTGACCGTGAAAAAGACTCGTGCGGGGTACTGCTTCCAGCCACCATTTGTGACTGGAGTGCAGGGGAGAGTGGCAACGTCTAGCACCTGTGCACTGCCTCAACCCGCTTTCTGTCTCTCCTGGTGTGCCGGTCACATTCTCAACATTGTAGTCCTTTTCTGCAGACATCATCCTCAATTTCCGCACGACGTACGTGAGTAAAAGCGGGCAGGTGACGTACGAGCCGCGCCTCATCGCGCTCAACTACTTCAAGGGCTGGTTCATCCTCGACCTGCTCGCCGCCATTCCCTTCGACTTGCTCTACGCCTTCCAAGTCAACACGGTGAGGCTCCAAGCACATGTGGTCGCGGAGGAAAAGTCAATGTTGATTGAATGGATCTGCTGTCTGTTTTCTCACCAGCTTTTCAGAGGTCCCCAGTTGGTTCCTTTCGAGGATCAAAACTGAAGCTGCAGAGAAAGGAAGAAAGCAACAAAGACTGGTGGTTCCAGTCAGAAAGGTTTCGTCAGCCTGCAGTTGGGCCTCGTTCTTGCCTGGTACAGCAGAGCACATGTGGACCAGGACTGCAGTTGAAGGAGCACTGTGCAACACAGTTTGCAGCACACAACGTTGCCATACACTGAAGTGTTTCCTGCTGAAGTCCGGCATCATGCAAAAGCAGAAAATAGCTTTCTGGCTGACCCTTCCGGTTTCATTGATGTTCTAGGTTCAGCCGTGGTCCAAGGTGAAGGTTCAAGGTCAAATTCTCAAGAAAGTCCAAAATGTTGCGGTGTTGCGTTTTCGCTTGGCGAAGCACTTGGAACAACCTCCTGTTCTCCATTTTGATAGACATTTCGGTGACGGCACATTGATGGGAAAGCGGGACATTCTTCTCAAATTGCCAATCTTGAAACACAAATGCACATCCTATGAAGGTGTAATCATGCCCACACAAAAATTCGCAATGGGCATCAAATTAATTTCCAAAGTCTTGGTCTGACAAAAGGATATTGTTGCAAGCGCTTCCGGAACCAGAGAACTTACTGCTTTCTCAAAATCTGTCTCAATCCTTCAAAAAACTAATTGTCCAAACAAAGGGAGGAGAGAAAAACACATGTCCACCACACACCAATCTTTGAGAAACCTTGCTCATTTTTGTAAATTTTCAGAGAAGGTTTTTGGTTTTGCTGCAAGAATCTTCACAGTCACAATGTTGACTTTTCTTGAGAAGATGTTGAAAATTTTGCAATTTGGTCAATTTTGATTGCCAGCATAATCAAGCAAAGGTGAGAGCTGCACAGGTCTGGACATCGAACGCTCTTCCAGCTTTGATCAAATCAGCACGCACAGAACTCAAACAGATCAGGGTCCTGCACACCACAGAGATTTTTTGTTTCTCCACGAATCAAACATCCATGAGTGCTGCACCCTCTTTTCCACTTCTGGTGGAGCTGTTTGATTTCAAATTGAAATCATGTTTGTCCCACGAACCCGAGTTGCGGTGTGTGGGGGGCGCAAAACAGACTCTAGAATCAGGGTGAACAAATAACATTTGCACGCACTGTTTGCAAAGTATATAAGCCTAACATTTTGCTGATTTGTAATTATTTCACATGTTTTTGAACGTTTAATTTTCAGCGAAATATTGTAAGTGGAAAACAAATAGATCTACTCAGAACCCCTCGCCCTTTGCAAATATTCCTTGGATCTTGGCGCAAGAATTTGTGCACACACGTTTTTGTCTCAGTGCTGAAACTCAAAGGACGTTTTGGTTTTCGAGAAGATCTGGACCATGGATGGATCATGTCTGCTCTGGTTTTGATCTTTGCATGACCAAACACATGCACAGCAGAGTGATTTGTGTTGGAAAAAGTCGGATGATTGGCAAAAAAGTCAAAATACCTGAGACCTGACAGACTGGCAATACTAGTGGTATCAGCTGCAAGAACATCAGAGATTCTTTTCATTTTTGTGAGAGAAAAAAGGTTTTCACACATCTGCGTTTTTTTACATGCACAACCCCCACCGGTCCAAATTTGGTCTTGCATTCAGTAAGCCTGTACAAATTCCTTCACACGTGCAATAATCAACCAGTGCGGCGCACTTAGTGGTACGACTCCTGAAATCACTTGCAAATCCGCCTTTTTGAAGAGCATGTGCTTTGTCTTGGTGAACTAAACATTGTTTGCTTTGCAGAATGGCCAACTCTTTTCCGTCCGAACCCATGCCACACGCTGTCCCAGTTGCTCCATTTGAGCAATCTTGTCCTGATACGTTGGTTGCTGTTTCAAACAAATGCATTGCTACGAAACCGGTTTCAATTGACTTTCGTGCTTGATCTTCTGATATTGCATGTCAAGATTGTTGTCCAGAAAAGCGACAGAAAGTTGCTGCAGGGATTATGAGTTGAAAAATCTTGTTGTTGCAAAACAGCAACGAGCATTGCAAGAGGATGCAGCCATTTTCAAAGCGCAATGATTTTTTCGTGCAATCTGCTCAAAGACAAGTTTGTCCTCACCGAACGACCAAATTGTTTTTTTTCACACCAACCAAATTTGTAACGCAAACATAAGGAACACTCAGTGAGTACAACACGTGTTGAGATCCTTTCACTCTTTGCAGGGCACTCTCATCCACCTGCTCAAAGTGGCGAGGTTGCTACGTCTCGCCAAACTCATGCAGAAACTTGACCGCTACTCTCAGTACAGGTGAGTTCATGCATCTCCTGATTCCGCCAAGATCCATGTTCTGGTCCAAAAGCAAAAAGAATCGTGTCTCAACAAGAGTTGGGTATTTTTGTATATATCCTTGGTTCTGCTTCAAAGAAGAATTCAAAAGGACAAGGGTCAAGGCTCTGTTCTACTTATTGGGCCGACAAATACAATTGCATTCATCTCAAGCAGTGGAGACTCCAGCTGTCCCCTGGCCTGCCCTTCACGATTGCTCTCTCCTGACAGGTTCCTGGCCGTTGAAGTGTGCCTGTTTGTGTTTCTGACTCACGGTTTTCTTCTCCACAGTTTTGTAGTGCTGACGCTCCTGATGGCTATGTTCACGGTGCTAGCGCACTGGCTTGCGTGCGTTTGGTATTTCATAGGCAAAAAGGAAATAGAAATCAACCACGCCAACTGGACTGTAGGTGCGTACACGGATTCTGTTTGTGCGAACGTAGGAACATTTTACTCACCCCTTTGCTTGTTCGTAGCATATTTTCTCAAAATTTTCTGTCCGATAATCCTTGTCGGAACCATTGCGCAGCCCAGACAGGTTGAACCAACAAATGCATTGAGACAGAATCAAAACACCACCGTGCCCATCCTTTGCTGTGTGGGCACAGCCCGACGACAATCGTGTTGTCTTGTGCTAGTTTTACAACTGTCACCGTAGACGTACTGTTCTTCAATTTACGCACAAATTTTTGCAACTGGCCTTGGTGAACTTTTGCTCATGGCCTTTGAGACGAAAACAGACAGTTTGTGTCCACGAAGTCGAGGATTTTGAGCGACGGTACGAGGGACTTGGTTCCTTCATTGTTCGACTATTTGTGTCCCATCTCGCTCAGGTTGGCTGTACCAGTTGTCGGAGCGGCTGGACGAACCCATCATCAACAAGACGATCAACAAGCCGTCGGACACGTCGTCCTACATCAGCGCCCTCTACTTCACCTGCACCTCCCTCACCAGCGTCGGCTTCGGAAACGTATCGGCCAACACCAACGCCGAGAAGATTTTCAGCATCATAGCCATGCTCATCGGGGGTGAGTGACTCACGCTGATGGGTATGGACTCGGGGCAGCCACGAGAGCTATGAGTTCCCGTGTGCTTTCACATTGGCAAACTGGGACAGAACGTAAATGCCACCCACGCACTCGTTGCAGCACTGATGCACGCCATGGTGTTCGGAAACGTGACGGCCATCATCCAGCGCATGTACGCCCGCCGCACCAACTACCAACAGAAGATCCGAGATCTCAAAGATTTCTTCCGCACCCATCACATCCCAAAGCCTCTCAAACAGCGCATGCAGGAGTACTTCCAAACCATATGGAGCCTCAACAGCGGTATAGACCCCACAGAGGTGAGTCAGTCAGGGCTGGCGTGGTTGGGTGGTGGTTGGTGGTCAGAACAAAAAGACGCAGGAGAGCAGATGCTGTTCAATTCACACAACCTGCTTGTACACTTGTCTGTAGGTGATGCGCGAGTTTCCGGAGGAGATGCAGGGCGACATCGCGATGCACCTGCACCGTGAGGTGCTCAGTCTCCCGCTGTTCGAGCCGGCGAGCCACGGCTGCCGCAAGTCCATCAGTCTCGGCATCAAGTCCATGTTCTGTGCACCTGGGGAGTATCTCATACACAAGGTGAGTCCCCACCCTCTCCGTACATCAGCGACCTGTGGTCACGTGGTGGTTTCCTTCCACTCTCAGCATCATGACAAACCACTGAGCTGAAACCTGTCAAGCGTTGTGAACTCAGCAGAAGCGAAACTTCAGGAAAGTGCGTGGAGACCACAACTTGACCACCCCTCGCATTTGCGTGATCGGAATTACGGTTCGCCAAACTTAAAGCCGTCGAGTCAAGTTCAGGAAAACTCGGAGTTCTTCATTTCTCCGATGAGGATGTTGCAATGCTGTTCTGCAGGGTGACGCGTGTCAGTACCTCTACTTCCTGTGCAACGGGTCGATGGAGATTCTCAAGGGCGGCATGGTCGTCGCCATTCTTGGTGCGTATCAAGACCTACATACTTGCCTTTCACTCGAACCTGATTTATGTTCTGAAAGTCAAGCATTTGCTCTGGAACATAGCCGTGTGCCACGGACACAGGATTCTTGGCGACCTTGCAACGATGGTCAAGGCCTCAACTGCGTCTCTTCACACCAACACACACACACACACACACACACACACACAGATATCATCCTTACCTCAGTATTCGGTTTACTCCCAGGGAAGGGCGATCTGTTCGGCTCGGACCTCTCTGATGATGAGGTCACAGTGCAGTCCTCCTGTGATGTCAAGTCCCTCACCTACTGTGACCTGCAGTGCATCCTGCTCAAGTCCCTCAAAGACACTTTGATCCAGTACCCCGAGTTTCAAGAAACCTTCCACGAGGAGATAAAGCACGACCTCACCTACAACTTGAAGGAGGGATTTGAGGAGGGAGAGGTAAGTGACCACAGAAACACCACCAGCGTTCATTGTGAACAAAATACGGCGACAGGTCAACGGAATGAATTTTCCTCTTCCCAAACTGAGTCACAAAACTTGCAACGAACGATTCCACGATGCTTTGAATTTTTCAGATGAATGGGAACCACATTTGAATGAGCTTTCCTCTCCGAACTCCTGATGATCTGTTGCAGGAAAGTAACTGCTCCGAGATGAATGGCGGGATCTCCATGACTCTTCCCTCCATCTCCGAAGAGGACGACGAGGAGGGAAGTGAAGAAGAGGAGGAAGAGGAAGAAGAGGAAAAAGAGGTAGATGGATGACGCTGGGTGGCTCCTTCTGGAGGGTGGAATGGGTTGAATTGGGTAGGTCAGGAAAATGGGGACCTGTGAGTCAGGAAAACGAAAGATATGATGAGTCTGCAGTCAAAAATGACACTGTTTGGTTCTGGCATGACGGATGGGTGATCAATAGATTTTAAAAAAAGGCAACAGCCCCTGGTCAGGTGGTTGAGGGGAATGTTTGAGTTCCGCACCAATGTTTTCCTGTGTTCAGGACGAGGAGGAGGAGGAGGAGACGTGCGAGGCTCGGCCGCTGCACCGCCCGCCCACCCCGCCCGGCGGTGGCTCCTCCGCCACGCCCTCCAGTCGCGGCAGAAACAGCGAGAACTCGACGCGAGACGTCGCCACTTCGCCCTCTGCGGACTTCAATACATTCCTCAAGTAAGGCAACAGGCACGCGTCTCGCGCAGGCCTTCCAGAAATCAACCATCCACTCGAAAGCCAGCTGAAGTCAGTGTCGCACAAGTTTTCAATCAGACAAACGTCCAGCGACAGAAATGCGAGTAAGTGCGACAGCAGTAGCTGCGTTGACCACGAGAATTTCCACAGCCCTGCCAGATTGAATCGGGGTAACGACGCAATTCCGATGGGAAATTTTCTTGTTCGTACGTGGGCTTTGAAACAAGTCCTTCGCGTGGAAACAGCGCTTCTGTTCCCCTCATGTGTCCCTGTGATCAGTGTTTCCATTTATTGTCCTGACTCATCAATCCTTGTGGTTACTTCTTGACAATTTTGTTGCTGAAAATACGGTCTCCCAATTTTGCTGTAATCTCTGCTGTTCTATTCCTGTGGCCACTTTTAGCCTGCCCTATCAAAGAACGTCTCGCTCTGCCAGCCTCACCGTCATCAGTCCACCACCTTTTCAAAAAGCGAAGAGGTGACCGGTTACAGCCTCACTCAGTTCAATTGTCACTGGCTGCAGCGTTTGGCTTTGTTTTAGCTGCACTTTGATTGAAAAAATCACGATTTGATGCTTTGTGGTGTGGTTTTACTCACCTTGTTCAAACAGACTTTTGACATTCCTGCGCTCAAACAACCCAACAATTTTGTGCAAATAATTTCTTCACCTGAGGTCTTTCAAAAGCTGGTAGTAGTAGGCTTTGCATCAGTGTCATACTCTTTGAATGTACATGTACGCTCGAACTCAAACACGAAGAACAGACGTCGAACCAGCTGCTGAGTGAAGGTTTGACGGAAGTCTCGAGTCAAACTTGAGTTCGAAGGGCTTTCACATCAAAGCCTGTCATACTTCGTGAGTCAGGATGACGGCGCACAAGTTTGTCGCACGAAGCACCCGTGTGGTTTGGGCATGATCACGCAGTTCAGTGTGAGACCAAATTTGCTTTTCTCACACGAAACCAGAAAAAGTCACTTCACCAGAAATTTACTCCAATAACCATCGGTTCAAAGAGAAAATCATTTGCTGTTGAGATTGACTCACAAAGGAGCGAGTATTTTCCCTTTCCATTTCCCTCTGAACTCTCAAAATGAGTTTCGAACACATTCTGAACGAACAAACACGCAAGCACTTCTAACCTGCGGACCTGTATACAGAGACACCCTCACCCCCTAAACCGCATTTCAGGTTCATGGAGACGAGTCGCATGTATCGCGAGGGCCGCAGCGATGAGTACAACGCGTCGCGGCGGCGCAGCTTCGAGGTGCGGCAGGGCGCGGCCCCCGGGGCCGCCAACAACCCTCGGGCGGCGGGAGGACGACGCAGCCTCACAGGCCCCGCGCCCCCGCCCAGCGTCGGTGCCGCCCACAGTGGGAGAGGGCACTTCACCGCCCCAACCAGTAAGTGAGACGAATGTCGCGTGAACTGACCACTTTGGAGTTTTGTTACAAGTGCAAAGTTCATTTCCCAGTTACAACTTGCGTCGTGACAGCGTCCCGTCAAGAAAATTTCAGGACGCGTACAAGTCCACAAAGGAAGTTTTGTGCGTGTTTTCTGCAAAAGGAGGTTCCCACCGTCCTCAATTAGCTGCGTCGCAAAGCGTATACACACAGCTACATGAAGTTCCTGCTCTGTGCCCAACAGCGTCGAGTTCGCCCAGAGTCCGAGTTTGAGTCTGAACTTCTGAATTTTTGGAGATTCCCAGGGTCCGAGACATGCATGACAATGGTCTGTCGTGACACACATGGAAGGTTCACACACCACGGAAGTTCATATCCAGAACCAAATAGATAATCTAGCTGATATCAGCAGCAGTGTCCCGTGCATGCGCCAGCCTCGCTTGTCGTGTTGCACACACTCATGACACATGGTGTGCAACTTTAACCCTCACTTTCGTCTCCTTCGCCCACCAGACAGGTCCCCGCAGCCGCCGTCCAACTTCGTCATTCCCACCATCGACATCACGCTGGACGCTGACAGCGTGACGTCACGAGGCGTCATGACGTCACCGCCGTTACGTAAGAAACTGATGACGACACAACAGCCCCTGCGCAACCACACCTTGTTTCGTTCGCACGCCACAGGTTTCAATTTAAGTTTCATTTCGTTTTGTTTTGGGCAATCTTCAGTTCAGTTTTGTGATATCTTTTGTTCAGTTAGGGCAACCATTAAGTTCTAGCTTTACATAAATTCAGTTCACCTGTTTTCGTCTTTTGTTGTCACTTGGTTTTCGTTTTTCACACAATAATCCAAACATTTGTTCCTTGCAGATCACTTTTGCAGCTTGGCAAAGTTAAGGCAGCAGATTGGTTTTTCCCAAGGTCACGTTCGATTTGCAGCTCACTGTTTCTGGGGATGGGATAAATTTTAGAGATCTTTTCTCACTCATTTTTATGAAAAGAAACTTTCTCCACAGTTTGGCTCATTTTAAATTTCTTGTTTTTGTGCACGAATTTTTGCGGTACCACAAAAATTCTCTTTCGTTTTCAAGTGCCAATTTTGGGTCCACCCCGCAAACAAATACGAACGAAATTGGTTCTCTTGTCTTCAGAAAGTCCTTTTGTCGCTTTGCCAATTTTCTACAACTTTCTCCTTTGCCACCTGCAATTTCGTTCTCAGGAGAAAAGAAGGTGGAGTGACCCTGGACTTTCTTTCTCACAATGATGCCCCAGCACAGAGCGTGATTGGGCGCCCTCAGAAGGAGCGTGCGTGGAGCACGTTCTGAAGCTGAACGTGTGATCTTTTCAGCGCTGCAGCAGCGCCGCGGGTCCGGCGAGTCAACGGGCAGCGCCGGAAGTGACGTCATCGACTCAGACGCGCGCTTCGGCATCGAGAGACTCGACCAGAAGGTGCAGATCAAGTCAATTTGCGCCCTTGCTGCGTTGTCCTCACAGCGGGCAGTTTCAACTCGGTGTTGAACACACTTGTCCGGGATTTAGAACCTTTCCACACGGGTTGTGCCAGCTGACTGGCTGGCTCTGGGGAGCGCTGAAAGGACTCACAAAAATTTCCCTGTCCTTGTTCGACACTCCTGCGCTTTGCGAGTCTGACCACTTCCGGTTAAACCCTGGAACACAGACCTGTAAGGTCAGTCACCACCCGTTCACACTTCCACGCGTCTATTTTCTGCCCAACTATGCTGCAAACGATACATGTTTCTCAGTCTTGGTACGAGTTGGCGTGTTCCCTGTTGTTCATCCTTTGCTATTTTGTCAGCAAATGTTCTTCTTGTTCCAGGTGGCAGCATTGAGTGAGGACGTCGCGTCTCTTACAGGCGACGTCAAAGCTATTCTGCAACTGCTACGTCATGGTATCCATGGCAATCTCACCGGAAGTCCGCCTGTGATCTCTTCGCCCCCTCTGGGCTTGGACTCCCCAGATGGAAATGCTCAGAGCCTCAGTTTGGACGAGTTCAGCACTGTGATGCAGAGACCTAGTCAGAAGCGAGACTCGGTCCAAAGCGCACCCGGGCTGGGTTCTGGGCTCTCACTGGTTGGAATTCTCAAAGGAGGGAGTGAAGCTGGAAAAACAATGCCGGCCGCAGGAGGCGAGAACAGTGTGAAGTTTAAGAGTTCCAGATCAGTGGACTGTGTTCAGTTTCCCTTGACAACCACTTCCATACAACCTGCAGGGGACCTCAGCAACGTGAAGCCCATAGCAACAAGAGTTGTTGCTGGGGGAACAGTGGTTGCTGGGGGAACAAGGAAGCACAAAGGGAGAACTAGCATCACGCCGCCGATGGACAGAAAACACCATCAGTTTGAAACGGGAGGGAAACCAATTGTGATCAGCAGCGGTGGATTTCCAAACAGTGTCAATGCTCAAAGTGATGCTATTTTGTCTCTGTCTCGAAGCAAAACTGACACCGTTGCAGACGAAGAAGACGAAGCGGCCATCTTGTCTGGAACAGGAACTGGAAATGATTCTATCTCAAGTGGACAGCAAAAGCTGGTGTGGTCAGACGACTCGGGAACGGACTCACCCAAGGGATGGACGAGCAGAGGAATGTCGAGTTCCACCTCTGGCTCTGGCAGCGGTGGGTCTCTTCCCCCCGCCACACCCACCCCAACTCCTCTTCCCCACCAGATGCCTCCACAACAATTTCACTTGACCGACTCCGCTGGGGACATGCAGGCCGCTCTTCAACTGCAAGAGTTCACCGATTCCACCGCCTCCACTCCGGAAAGGTCATCTGGGGCACAATTTCCCCCACTGATTGACAAATCCGGATCTGGGGCCAAAATGCCGTCTGCAGAGAAGACTTCTAATGGGCAATTATCTGCCACAGACAAAGCCAAGTCTTGTGGTGGACATTTTGCCTCGGCAGAATCTGATGCCAGACCCAGCGTGAATTCCAATACGGCCAATCCAGCCGTAACTGTGACAACCAGTGGGTGCGAGGAGACGCATAGTTTGGCCGACTCTGATTCGCTGTCCGAAACTGATGAAAGTCAAAGTTCCTCTCACACTCCATTCCTATCCACCGAAATATGAACAGAGCAAAATTGCCTTTGCGCAAATTTGTCACGTGAATTGAAAGCTGTACCTCAGAATGAGTTTTGTGCCAAAAAAAAATTGTGGACAAAGAAGTGCAAAAGTAAACTCCAACACGAGTACTCAACATGAAAAAGCAAGGGTAGACATGTATTTCTCCATCCTGCTGCTGGTTTTTGCAGCCTCTGCCGAGGCCCACCGAGTTTTCTTGCTTCGCGTGCATTTTGTGACTCTAATTTTCATGCAGTATTCCAGGGTAAGTGCAAATCAGGCTGCTTGACGTGAAGAAACCGAGCCGCAGAGTGAAACAGAAAAGAGAGGTGAAGGTGGATGTTCAGTTCCCTGAAGACCGAGTCTTGTTCAGCAAACGGGTCCCTTGGATTGCACACGGGTGTTTGTTCCGGGGCACGCGAACACAGGAATACTCACGAGCTTTGAATTCCGTGAAGTGATGTTGATCTGCAATGCTATATGTTTGCAATTTGTGCGTTGTGATGTGTGATCGTTCCACTTGACTCGCATTGGATCTTGAAGATTTTCGATTTGTTCATATTGAACAGATGAATTGCCAATGTCTTCTTCTTTTTTGTGTGTCTTTGGTCAAATTCTCTCTTCACTGAACAACTTGTGCGTGGGTACTCCTGCTCAACAACTGAAAATCTGTGGAACAGTTCAGTTCAGTTCGAGCGGAAGCACTTTGAACTGAAGACTGCACCAGAGAAAGTTGCGCTGTATTTGCCCCCGGTAACAGGATGAACACTTGCGACTGCTGACCGTACACCCGACATAACATGGATATGATTTTTTCTGTACATTCCCGTTTGAAACTGCACGTTTTCTTCCTCAATTTGTGGAACGAGATTGTTGCCTGTCTGTTTCCCAAAGCCGCAAACAGCTTGTTTGTTTTTCCAGACGGAAACACACAATGCTTCAACCCAGAGTGTTGGGTTGAAAGCCAATTGTAGCTATTTTGGTTCTGAACGAAACCCTTTCCGAAAAGATTCCAGCGTTTTGGACCGGCTGCCTTCGAACGTATTCATGATGGCAGATAGCACCACTCTTTGTAACTGTGACAAAACAATTTTGTACTCCCTGCCGACGCTTTTCTGTTTGGTGTCATGCACCTTCACGAAGAAAGCACCATTTGATGAAAACAACAAACAGGTGAAGAGAATTGTAAATATGACACATGCCCAACATTCAAACAGAACAAACACAAGAGAGACAATTGGGGTTTTTTTTGAACACATTGTTCGAGACCTCTATTTTTGCAATACGATCGAATGTTCAACAAATAAAACATTGTGAAGTTCTTTTTGAAGAATTGCTGTTTTTCCGTCCTTTTTCTGTCTTGTCTTCCCGTCAAGTCAAGGCGCATGACAAAAGGAGTGGCGATTTCCACCACAAAACACGTTCTGGTTTGCGCACACGTACAATGAAGATTACTTCGTTTCTAGCCCCACGAAAGACCGAAATGCTTGTGCCACCACCGAATGTCCACAACGCAAAACGGTGGAACTTTTTCGCACAGACACTGGACAGCAAACCGACTCAAACAAGACAACAGGACCACAATCGTGCTTCCCTTTGCCTTTTCACTCCCTGCTTTCCCTGTCCTTTTCCCCTCTTCTGGCAAATGTTTGACCAGAAGTTTTGGCACTAATGGCGTGGTGCTCAAACTATTTTCATTGGATGCCATACGATTTCGCGACCATCATGGTGTTGCAGGCACACAAGTCCTGGATAGCTTTCTTGGGCCTTGGTCTCAGAAGCCCTTTTATTCACGAATTATGCCTATTATTTCATCCCCATGAGACGCACCTGGTCTTTTTGATTGCTCTATTTCGGACAAGATGTTGCCTATCACGCAGGTGAAGATGGTAAAAAAGGTGAAAAACACGACAAATCGCTTCACCAGACCACCCCCTGGTCGTTTCCCGTTTTCGGACTTCTCAAAGCGATTGACGGGTGAACCAGTTTCACACGGTGGATTTGGCAACACTCACAAAGGTGTTCCAGTTGGACACAGAAGTGTGAAATAAACAAAGAAACTGGAGGCCTCTTTTGCACCCATCACCCGCGTGCCTTTTTCGCAAAAAAAAAAAAACAACAAAAAACAAAAAAAAAGACAACAACAACAACAACAACAAAACAACACTTTCCCAAACTACACCGGCTGAACATTCGTTTTATTTCGATTCACATCTTGAAAATTACAATCCCCTCCTTAACACCAAAACAGAATCACACTTGGAAAACACTGCGAACCAACATCTGTTTGGTTCGTTTTACTGGACATCAGAACATTTTCGTGGCGGGATTTACAACCAAAGAAACACGTGCACGAACACAAAACAAGTTGGGCCTGACATCCAGGTGGGTTGTGGTCTCCCTGTGGTTTTCCTGCCGTGCCGACAGAGGATGCGGGTAACAGCCAAGGATTTTCAGGAAGGCTGTTGGTTTCCTTGTTGGTTCAAGAAGACAACGTATTTCTCGTCCTGAAGCCTGAAAGGGAAAATGACAAATCTCTCAGCTCAAATCGTGTTTTGTCAGGCCTTTGGACGACTCCCCCTCTGGACGGGAGGTGGAAACTTTCAGGATCGTTTTCTGACTGGCCTGCAGACAACATCCACACCCTCACAAGGCTGAAGATGGGCCTGGGGCAGATTAAAAGTGGCTCCTTCCAACAGCGAGTACTCTTGGATGAGAGCATCTTTAGAGGAGGACGTGAGATGTGATCAGTGCCCACAAAAAAAACCCCAGAAATCTGGATTGCACCTCACAACACCAAGACAAATTTGCTCACGTTGTTCAAGTGGGCGCAAAACTTCTCAGACGTCAGTTGCCGTATCTGGCAGCTCATTGCGAGCAGGTGCAGTGTGAAGCTGCGACAGTCCAACACAGAGACGGTTCTCGGATTTGGTCGAGAGGTTCCGACCAACGAGAGGCCAACCTCATCGCAAATAAGGTCCACAAAGGAAATGATGCACTTGACAGTGAACCTGTGGGGTTCACAGGGGAACAAGACAAAAGCCACACAGGTACTCACAGGTATTTCTGTATGATGCTGAGTCTGCTCTGCAGACACGCGAGAAGACAGGCGTCGTCTGCAAGAATCGAGCCTTCCAACACGAACTCGCAAAGCGCGATGTACACATCCACGTAGACAGAATCCACACGATGCAACACATCTCTGGCCACGTTCTTCAGTATGAGGCAGGTGATCAGAGCATCACTGCTGTCAAAACTGCTGAGAATATTGTCCAGTTCCTGAGACAGGAAGATAATCTTGGTGACCCTGTTCTTCATGTCAGCCATTGATAGCGCTCCAAAATGTTCCTTTTGTCCAGCGTGGAAAACTTTCGCGTTTGTGCACTCCACGCAGAGACACGCCCTCTCCGTCTGGATTGGTAGTGCACTGGTGCACTGATTCCAAGTGGTCTGACCAAATTTGGTGTCACATCAGAATGAAAAGTGACACTCGTTTAAAGAACAGGTGTCATGCTCCACCAACTGTGATTCTTTCAAGTTTCTTCTCCCTGTCCTCGCTTGTCCCCTCACGGCTGCCGAATGCGCAGATTGTGCGGTCCAAATATCTTGCGTCACGTATTTCTTGTGGCTCACAGGGGAATGAGAACAAGACTAATGAGAGTCGCAATTTCCCTTGACATCCAGCTCCACGACGTGGTGTACACAGAGTTCACGACACTCGCAAGCTGTGGTGCAGGTGATTTCCTGTACACTTCCGAGAGAAGACCGGTGATACTGTGGATGGTGGGGGGCAGGAGGACAGGGAAAAAAGGACAAAAACGTCGTCCTCGTGCCAGCAACATGCACACGAACAAACAGGCACAAAATTGTGGGTATGCGTGTGTGCGTGCGTGTGCCTGTGTATATTTCAGTCTGAGCTTCATTGAAGTGCAGTGCATCGACATGCACTTTTGGTCTCAAATGACAGAGGAGAACGTGAATTGTGAAAGACTGGGAACAACCTGCGGAGAGACGCAACGTGACTGCGACTCACGCAGCTTCTTCTCGCCCTGTCAATCAAGTTCGTCCGTCCAAAGTTCTGCAAACAGACAAGGAAATAGGGTTTCTTGGTAATTCCGTCTGTGAATATGATGTTTCGAGCTTGGAGCAATGCAGTAAACAGCAAAACTGTTTCAAGCACACTCGAAAAGGACTGAGGTCAAGGCTGCCCGAAAACTCCAGTGACACCATTGACACGCAAAACTTATTGTTTTCGCAGACGCTGCGTAAACTTATGCAATGAGGCAAAAAAATAAGAAGTCAGGGTCAAAAGCGCCCAGGGTTTGGCCAGCTTGAGACTGTTCGTTTGATTTGGCAAAGCAGTTTGCATTGTTTGTTGATTTCACAAACGACCGCAATTTTGTCAGGGCATCGGTCCATGAGACGAACTCAAGTGTTTTCGTCCTTTTCACACAAAAACACACGTTGCCCTGCCCCGATATCGTTTTTTTTTCAGAAGGGTTGGGTGGCATTGGCTGTTTGGTGAAGGCTGTTGGTGTTGACCAACACCAGAAAAAAACCAACAAAATTCAAAAAGAACCTTCTGATGGTCAAAACAACAAACGACGTGTCCACACAATTTTATTTCAAACACAGGTTGGTGCAACTCTCAGATACGACGTACAGGACAAAGCTCTTTTTCGGAATTCACACCTTCAGATTTGAACAAGATATTCTGCATGGCTTCTGATTCAGTATCAGGTCAATCAATTCCCTTGGAAATTGTTTCAATCACCAACCTGCGCCGGGTACATTTTGCAGCGAAGATTCTTTTCGAATGAAGTACGATTTTTTTCAAAAGAAAAGAACACATCACGGATCAAGGTGCGTGAAGCGTCGTCGAAGGAACACGCGGTGCGCAAAAGTTCTGCAAGCACGAGGAACTTTCTTGGCATTTGTGATCAAAGATACAACCTGCAAGAACTTTCCGTTCACCTGTTTTGCGTGCCCACGGGGATTCGTCAGCAAATTGGAGCGCAGAGATGCAGAAAGGTGAAAACACTTTGAATCACACATCGCACATGTCATGCGCGCAGGAACTTCGTCCGGTTTATTTGAATTCACAAGCCGCAAAAGGGCTGAGTCGGATCAGAGCCTAGTCCGCTCAGCAGGCATTGTGATTCTTGTGCGTCACTTCCCCAAGTCAGATTTTGACCCAAAGTTCCGGGTTCAGCAAGTACAGTCCCATTGTTCCACTCTGTGTTCCCTCAATGCCTCACACAGCGTTTTGATTCACTTGCAGACCAAGGCCTCCAGCTTCGTGAAGCAAGTGTCACACTTGACCTCACAGCAACCGTCCTCTCCCAACATCCTGCAGTTGCAGGGTCCTTTCTTCATGTACCACTTCACGTTGTAGCCCAGTCCACAACAGAAGTCATCACAGCTTTGCTTGTTCCTGCATGTCCTTCCAGACATTCCAGCTGAAAATTTGTTGCTTTCACAGAAATTTGGAGATTTTTCAAGATAAGCAAGGGTCCTTTTCCCAATTTTTCTCCCAACTTCCTGCCTGTTCTTTGAGTTTCTTCCTGTGTGAGAAGCGGAAGTGGAATGGCGAGAGTTCGAAGATCCCAACACGTGCGAAAGTGAGTTCGTCAACTGAGACTTCCGCACCGCACGAGAGTTGGAGTTGGAGTCTTCCTCTATGTGATCACGTGGTCTGACCACCACCAGGTGGCTTTCTCTTGTCACTTGATTTGCAGACAGGTCCACCATCTTGGCTCTGTTGTACTTCTTCTTCAGCCTGGTCCCAGATTGTTGGAATGTTGTCATCTGACGCCAGCACGTTTTCACGGCGCACGACCCTGAGACGCCCAGGCATTTGCACTTGACCTGCAGACCGTCTCTGATCACCTGCAAAAGGAAGTGTGTCTCTTGGAAATGAGTCTGTTTCTTTTTTGCAAAAGTTTTCAGGATCCTGGCCCACACAAAGAGGACTGGCAGCCCGACACCAAGACAAAACGCGTGTTTTGTTTCAGAAAAGACAGTGTTCAATCTCTGTGGCAGTCACCCTCAAACCCCTGTTGTTCGTTCCTGGACTCACTGAGCACAGTGATTTCCAAGGTCCACGGACGCAAAACCGCCTGATTGACTTTGACTCACGTAGCTTTTGGAAATTTGAAAGGTGGGTGTGAAGTTCTCTTGACAACTGTGGATCATTTTTGTGTGCGTCAACCCGACAAATGGCTTTCATGTGAAGAGGTTTCGAGTGACTCTTCCAAAGGCAATTGTTGACTCAATCGCTACACGAGAGTTGTCATATTTCAGTTCGAAATTGTCGCCATAAATGTGTCTTTTCCTGTCTGGAATCTCGAACTGATATGAGCAAATGCTCTGAGTCCAGATTGAAGCCATGACGAAGGGCTGGACAAACGTGAAAGCAAAACGCGCGTTAGTGTGTGGTGACGCAAGGCTCGAGAGGAGATTCCTTCACAAGGGCAGCACTGGTTGTACCAGATCACAAAAGAAAGAAACAATCACTGTTCTGTCTCTTCTTCCCGGAAAAAGCTCACACAGTTCACAACAGGACAACAACAGCACTTGGCCGTGCCAAGGTGAGAAGGCGGCATTGCTCTGATGTTCTTTTGATCTTTCACCTGGTCATCGGAGGAGAACCGCAAATTCTTGAATTTTTTATTCCGACAGACCTTTCAGTGCAACAGTATCTTTCTCTGAATTCCCACTTCTCTTACAGTGATCGATTCAACGACTCTACCTTGATGCCAACGTTGGTGTTGTGCAGGTCCATCTTGCCCCTGAGGTCTTCCTCCGTGCCGCGTGCGTTGAGGAACTTGCGCGTGAATCTGCAAAAGAAAAAAACCGTGAGCCAACCAAGAATTCACGTTTGCCCCTTTGGTTCATACACACCAAAACCGACCCCATTCCACCCACCTCTGACCAAACTTGATGTTGTCTCCACAACCACCCCACTTCCAGTCCCTTTCCAGTCCGTCGGGTTTTTGAGACGTGTCGCAGGAGCAGCGTTCCAACACCCCCATGGAGCACGCGCGGGAGAAGCTGTGGACGAGGCTGGCCGAGGTCAGGGCGAACAGGAACGCCGTCTCTCGAAAACCTGCAAGTGTATCAGTCGTCATCCAAAACTGAACCCTGCACATCAGTGAGTATGAGTCTTTTGTACAAAGTTCAACAACTATTTCTGTTGTTGGATGCTGTTTCTGTTGAGATTGGCAAAAATTCGAGACAGAAAACACCATCCGTGCAATTGGCTTGTGGAAAAGATGCTCTGAAGGACAATGTTTCCTCTTTTGTGCTGTCGTCTCTGAAAACTGATGCAGAGAGAGATCCTCTCTCCCTGCAGTGAGAAATGATTTGCTGGGCAAGCTACGAGGTGAGAAGGTGTGGCATAATGTTCCTGTTTCCAAGAGGTTAAAATTTTCAATCAAAGAAAGTCTGTGAACTCCCATACAGAGGAGTCCTTTTTTTCTGGGACGCGGTTGTTGTATTTGTCTTTCGCTTCAATCCGTTTGTTTTTGCCTTTTGTTTATGGCTTTACAGCTCATTCAAGGGACAATAATTCACACCACACACGATTGTGCCCAAACGCAATGCGAAGTCCTTCAAAAATGTATGTGTTTCAAGTGCTTTCTCGATTCAGAATGCGTTCTTTTGGCTTTTGTCTACCTGTCTACCTCTTTGTCTCGTGAACGTGCTGCCTTTGCCTTTTCGGTGTCATCTTAGCTGTCAGTTTTCTCTTTGTCTCTGTCTTTCGGGTTTCTCTTGGCCTGATAATCTGATGTTCTTTTCTTGTGGACCTATTGTGTCTGAGCACACTGCTTCCTGACAGCGTGGAGACACGCATTCAAGAGCCATATCTCACCTGTGCGCATTTTTACCTTTTATTGCCACAATAAGGTGAATTTTTTTGCCGGTTTATGTGAAATAAAACACACTCAAATTGAGTTGGTGTCGATTTATAGCTTTTTGATTTGTCTGTGAGTCTCTGGAACTGAGCACATTGCTTGGCTTTGTCATTGGACTTGCTTCTTGACAGTCCCGCGCCTCCAGTTGAGAACTCATTGGAATTTTCCAGGACTTGCCTCCGTCATCCAGCTCAAAATAAAATTCAAAATCGTCTTTGACAAATGCAGGGGTAAATTCAAGATTCAACCGAATCAGACCCAAGCCCTTCTGAAACCCAATCCCAACTTTGAAAGTGCAAAGTTTCACCATCCTTATGGGGATTCACCGGATTCACCAAAGAAGTGGATGCTGACTGGCAGTTTCTGGCTGCGGCATGTGACTGCCGCACAGGCACACCGTAAAACTCGCCACTGCAGAAAATCGAATATCCAGGCGACCCACCCGGGTATCTCAGCGTCTCGGAAAGTCCTTTGGGGATGAAGGGACGGCTTTGTGGTCAGGGTTGTTGTTTGAGTACAAGCAAAGCCGTGGGAATGGGAAGCCTGGTATGACCTCTGCCTCGAAAACAATCTCCTGTCAACATGGTGTGTTTTTTTCAGGAACCACTGCCGAGCCAAACGGCAAACTGCAATTTCATTGCTAAAGACCTTGTGAAGATTCAGACTGAATTATTCTCCGGCCAGTGTACAAACACTGCAGATGTACACAACAGAATGGAAGTGGACTTCTGCAGTTCAAAAGGGAAGATCAAACAGGGAAGTGAAGGGTTGAACCTCTCGTGTCCTGCCTCAGCCCGTGCAAGCACAGTCTCCACTGGAAAGCGACAGTCGTTCTGTCGGGTCAATTCCGACTCCGTGCAACTGTTGCTTTGTGGTGGTCAGCACAGTGGTGTCTGACATCAACGCATCAACCGCCTGTTCTCCACACTGACTGCGCAATGTAGCACTTTTTCTTGTCATCGCAATCGTTTCAATCTCGTATCAGCCGGAATTCAGTGTCATTTTCTCATAAAAAGCAATCTGGGGTCCTTTCAGTGATACCCTCACAAAAAGTGTGAGAATCAAAATTCGTCTGTGCATTTGGGTTCGCAGTGGAAGTGACGTAACTGGACAGATTTCATGTTTGCAACCATTTTGCTTCTGCCTGCAGTGCGAGTTTCGACTGTTCGTTGACCGTCGCTGTGAAACTCATTTTTGAAAGAGTGTCAACACCAAGCATGCAAAGACACACACATTCACACACACGCACACGCACACGCACACGCACACACACACACACACACACACACACACACACAGTCACACACGTACACCACATTTCTTTCAAAAGTCAGGAAAAAAACGCCCACATCACGCTTTGTGCCTTCTTTTCGCAAATATGCAGTTTGCATGTACTCGTACGTGGGCCACACAAACCTTTGCGCGCAAAATTTTCGGTGCAAATGCGCTTTTCTTTGTGATATCCAAACCCCATCGTGTGAAGTTATTGCTGTTTTGTGGAACGTTGTGACAGTGTTACGACCCTGAATGTCACAATCTGACCGTTGTGCATTCCCGAGGTCAGGGTCGAAGCCCGAACCCTGGGCACTCAGGAATCTGCCAGCACAACAAAACTGCCAATACATCTGACGGTGATATTTTTCAGCAGCTGCCAGGGCTCAGCGAACGGAAACGCAAGTTTGCATGTGAAGAAGTGCCATACAAATGAATCAGATTTCGAGACACAAAATGCCCCGAAGCCTTCCAAGTTGATTCTTTCTTGGCAGCAGTGAAGGCCGAACTCTTGACTGACCAAAAACGGGCACACACACAGAAACTGACAAATGACAGTCCCAGGGTCCAGCAGAAGCATTTTCTCATCCTGACGCAGACAGCAAAAGTGAAATCCAAACCTACCTCTGTGGATGACGTGGACTCTGCGCTCCATGGAGCAGTTCCAGCGCTCATAGTGGAACTGATGTTTGCACTGAACTACGGCTTGAGCGACGGCCTGGGCGAGGGCACCGGAGACACCAGACTCGAGCCGACACAGGTGGTGCTGTCTGCCACGGAGACCCAGGTACTGACACAGAGTGCCCTGAAATGATGAGACAGTCACCTGCATGCATTTGAACTGGAATGTTTTGAGCTGAACCAGGTTTTTGTTGTCCGATTGTGCGTCAGTGGAATACTCATTGGTCAAAAAATATGTTTTGTACTTCAGTTTCGTGCAGGTTGTGCGTTGGATATTTGACCTGCAGGTTGATTTGTACGTTCGTAGCTAATTTGGTGCGGACGTGGGGAGGGGGACGGAACGTACCTTCCTCCTGTCCCTGAGTCTTCCCCTCCCGGGACCAATTGACTCTCGGATGATAATGTTCAGAAATTTTGGCTCTATTCGCGACGTCGACGTCAGTCTGCAACAGACGAACAAAGTCCATTCAAGGCAATGAACGAGTCGGACAGAAGTTTTCAATGTTACAATGCAGAGCACAAAGTGAGTCAGAGAAACACGTACAGAACACCAAGCTTTGTCTGAAATCTTGGCAAATCTCGCGCTGTCTCTGTCTCTCTGTCTGTCTCTTCAATCTCTCATTTAAACGCACACGCACACTCGCACGCACAACAAGAATTTGACTGATGAGTGCACTCACCCGAATCCCAGCTCGGGGTTGGGCAGGCTCGCCAGTATGAACGTCACATAGTACGACACGAGAAGTCCTTTGAACATGGTTCGTAAAGGTTGGCAGCTCAACGAAGAGCGGCTGGTGGAGTGGGTGAGGAGGGAGAAGAGGCGCGAGGGCCATGGTACCCACATTGCATCGTCCTGAGGGTTCCACTCACAGTCGCATGATGCTCTCCTGCCTCAGCAAGTCCGAGAATTCAAATGCGTCCCAAGATCATGCGCTTTCTTGTCCAGTGTTGTTGCATTGGCAAATCCAACAGATTGCACGTACACTCGCAGGTTGAGTTGAATTTCAGATACTTCTGTGTCTGCAAATCATACGATGAAGTGTCAAGTCAAACAGGTGCCCAACAATCAGAAGTCAAATGCAGACAGCGCAACGAAACAATTGTCCGTGTTTTTTTTTCAAATCCTCTGGCCAAATCACCAAGGCTGTCGCTTCGCTGCGAGCACGAACGCTATTCAGCAGATTCTGCTTGGCGCAAGATGAGACTCTCTGTTAGAATTGTCAAAATGTAGAGTCTGCGTTTCCGGCCAGATTGTGATTGGTCCATTGGTAATCCAATCAAAGATCAATAGTTGTTGATAAAAGTTGAAATGAGACAATGAGATACAAAGACAGTGGCTTGAGCAAAGTCAATCGCTTTCTTTATCTCCATTTTGATGAGTTCTTCTCACTTTGATTCTGCTCACATCTTCTGTTTCATTTCCGCCTCTACTAGAACTTTATGACCCGTCGCACGAGATTAAAGTCACATAAGGCTCACCACAACAAACCAGTGGTTGATTAACTCTGTTTCTTTTGTCCTCAGATCCAAACATGCACGCGCATAAATGTTTCAGCGGTTATGGAGCCAATCGGTGCAAACCCGCAATGCGAGCAGAGTTCCCACTTCAGTCAAGTTCCTTGTCGGTCTTGAACTTATCCTTTCTTGTCCCAGGCAAGCGCATCCACTCCCGACACAGCAATAGACTGTCATTGTGTGTGCATCATTCCTCACTGGAAAAAAATCTATTTGTGTTGGATTGGAGAGGCAGACCACAACAGCACGTTTTTGGTTGTCTGCATGGCGAAGCACAATACACACATTGGTTTCTCTGATGCTGGTCCTTGCTGCAGCAAAGTGAAACCTGTGAGAGATAAGCTTCCACACGTCAGGCGGGGACCAAATCAACACATTTCAAGGCATTCCAGACAAAGGTTGCAGAACCCACTCAGTACAATTTGAGCATTTCAGAAAGTTTCGGGACCCACAGAGCACCAAGCGAAAAATGATGTGGGTGAAAGGAAATGATTACTTCCACAGAATTCTTGCACACTGTCTGAGAGTTTTGGTGGATCCACCTGGTCCTCCATCTGAACTTTTGTTGTGCGTGTGTTGTAGTTTTGCACGTTACACGGTGTCGGTACTGAGCAAAGACGTGTGGCCGATGACTGGACGGGTCGGCCAATACGGCCATAATTCGGCCACATTGTCAATGTACCAATGGAGAACTTGAAGCCCACCAAAAGAGGCACCCTGTTTCTACGTGGCAACACGGCTTGCGGAATTTCAGCCAGCCAGGCTTCGGCTGCTCAGGTTTAGTACAAGAAGTCACCAGCAAGATTTGCCAACTGGCCCTGCCAAACACAGCTGGCTGCAAACAGAACCGGATCGGCTTATCCGAACCTCAATGGATCCTCCCATTTCTCCCAGGAAGTTGCTCAAGGGTGTGCATTTCCACCTTGTGCACTGCACTGATCGGCGCTGTGAAGGAGACAGGTCAAATGAGCTTACCTGCAAAAGGCACGTTGCAAGATTATCCACACCACTTCCAAAGCAAAGCGAAGATTCCGCAAAGACAATTTAGCAACAATTTGCACAGATCTGTTGTCCGTATCTCCTCTTGAATTTAGCGTAGAACTTGGACCTTCCGGATTCCCATTATTGTGGTTCCGATAGTGTTCTCGAGCTCATCCAGTTTTACAGCTGACCTGTCCACACTGCGCGAGTAGCCAAGTACCCTGGTGATCTGTGGGTTCCAGCACACTGTGCACTGTGAAAGTTCACACGCCCACACTGCAAAATCCCGCTCGTTGTCAGCATTTCAACTGCTGAGAAGTTTTGTATCCAGCTAGCGTGTTCTTTTTCACTTTCTCGCGATTCTATTGCTACCTCTGATGCAACTTGCACTCTTGTCCTGAAACCGGATTCACAAAACTGCAGGCAATTGTAGCAACTTCTCAGTGCACTGGGCAGATCAAACCAGATCTGGGGCAATTTTTGTTGCTTTGGTTCTCTCATCAATCCCAAGTTTCAAGTGGTGGTGTCCAGGACCTAATTAGATGCGCACTTTCAACTGCCAGCTGCCAGCTCTTCGTCCCTGGACTGGTCTGCAGTTTTTCCAGCCTCAGTCTCCGACATTGCAATCCAGTTGGAAGATTCTCTATCAGAAAAGTTTGCAATTGGTCTCGATCTGTTTTGGTCGTTGTCGACCTCCAACTGAAGGTGCGAAGGTTGCCGTTTTCTTTTTCACACCCTTCTTGCATCACATGTCAATCTTTCCACCCCATCTGTGTCAACACATTTGATCAAGTGCACAAAACTTCACACAACGACTTTTTGTTGAAAAACGTCACAATAGCCACACCACCATTGTGCATTGATAAGTTGTATCACATTCTGACAGCGCACTGGTTTCCTGTGTGTTGCCGTGGTTTTGTCTGACAAGTCTTCTTTCGTCTACTTGAATGCTTGGAAATGTGGTGCGAAACGGAAGAAAATTCACGGGAGAACGTGAAGTAGAAATCTAGGGGCATCAAGGCAGAATTTGCCCCAGTGGGCTCAAGCTCCAAAAGAATCTGATATAGCAGGGGTATTTCTTTAAATCTGCAAATCCAGCTGATCCAAGATCGGAGAAGGGGACCCTGGTGGAACGGGACAAGAATTGAAAGGCAGAAAAAAAGCAAATGAAATCTCTGAAACGCTAACTTTGGCGCAAAACGGAAATCAGGCCCCTGGAACTACCAGAGCGACAGTAGGTTTTTGGCGAGGACCAGACTCAACCCCCCTGGATCTCTGACATTCTTGCTGGTCTGAGGTGAATCCCATGCAATCAGTCAGCGAAAAATACAGTGTTCCACGACTTTCACACAATCAAGGAAGCCTGTGAAACACACGTTTTTTGCATAACTTTGTGTTGTAGAACGCTTATCCTCTGTTGCACAAGAAGTTGCTGAAACAAGTGATTTGAGGATCACGAACTCATTGTGTAGTGGAACCGGAAGGGGCAGGACCCTTCCAAATCCCCTATTGGCACCCGCAGACACACCTCCGTGGTATCATGGGTGGTGACAGTCGACACTGTCAGGGAACGTCACCCAAAAATGCGAGTTTTGCACACCCCAGTTTCCTCGTTTCTTCAGACTTCCTTCGGGTGCTGAAAGCGTCAAGGAAGCAGCTTCAGATGATCACAAAACGATTGATATTTCTTCAACATCAATGAGATCGACAAAGAAAATTTTTTGAAATGAAAGTGAGGATAGAAGGGCGTTGTGTCACACCGCATGTTTACAGTGTATCTGAGGTGAGAATTGGGCTCTTGGTTTAGAGGAAGAGCAATCGCAGACTGGATGGATAGCCAGGAATCCGTGTTGCTTCGCAAAGTGGCAGAGTGCTTGAGCACTCCAACTGCGCCTCGAACATTTCTGGCAAGAAAGGCACGTTGTTCCCAAACCATATTCTCTGCACTAAGAAGCAAAAATGTGTTGTCATTGCAGGAAATGAGGAAAGACACACGAGAGGCACTAACTCAGAGAAATGTTTTTCGACGAATTTACCGCCTCCAACCTCCGCAAAAAGTGAGACTGACGACTTGTGAAGGTTTTACGCATCTATGTTTTTGCGGTGTTTCTTTTGAAATGCGCAAGCTCCAGTGGCTTCCTGAGAATCCAGGAACAAACACTCGACGGAACTATCAGCAACAGAATCCCGAGAATCATAATGATACCAAAACAAATTCCACAAGTTATGTCTTTTTCAACCTGTCGAGGTGGTTTGCGTGTTCAGAATGATCGTGTAGATCAAAGAAATTCGAGCAGGAAAATCCAGAACAAATTGAGAATTTGTCCCGAAGTAAATCTCCACGAATGACCTTGCTTGTTTTTTTCCTCTTTTGGCAGTTCAGCGCCTGGCAAAAACACACCCAAGGTTCGTGCTGGTTTTGGAAACTTTTTGTTGCCAGGTAACAATGACCGTATTGTGCCACGTTCTTCAGAGACTTCATTGACACATTTCTTCGCAGCGCGAATCCTTCTTTCCGACACAACGCTCTTCGTGTTTTTCAAACACAAAAATACTCTTTGCTTGTTGTCTCGTGTTTCCCTCTCATTTTCTTTGCTAAAGCAGCTGAGGGTAACTAGCAATCTCCTCATTAGCCACAGCCCTGACACCTGAGGCTCATCTACATGACGGTGCATCCAGCAGACGGGTACTCGGGGCAGCGCACCCTCCTCTCGGCCCCGTACACCCAGAACTGCAGCGGCGACCCCTTCACGGAGCCCTGCACGCTCACCACCGGCACAGTCAGGATCGTCTGTCTCTGAAATAACGAACAGACCCATCGGACTGAGCACGGGTGGATTCAATGTGGGGGCGCGCGTACATCAGCCAAGAGGAGCGATGTCAGCGTGAGACCAGATAAATTTCAAGCACTGTGGTTCGGATGATTGTTCGTGGAAGTGGCCTCTGAAGCCTGAAATTCAACGGGTGAGACAAGCACTCTGGCGGACCTGGCAGAAGATCCTCTGGCTGTGCCACGCCGCCCTCTCCCGCGCCACCTCCGCCACGAGTCGCTGCGACGCGGACGTGATCTCAGCCTCAGGAAACCCCTTCACTGCCGTCACCTGTGAACGAGTGTCACATTTACAGCTCGGAGACCGAGTGTGGTATCGCTGACACTTGTATGGCGACCAGGGTTAAGACACGTAAATTCTTTTTGTCCACACATATTGTGATTGAAAGCCAGATTGAACCATTTTGTAGGGTGTCGGATTCTTGCCAGTGTTGTTGATCCTGGAGCCAGGTCATGTCCAGAGAGAGACAGAGACAGAGAGAGAGACAGAGACAGAGAGAGAGAGAGAGTGTGTGTGTGTGTGTGTGTGTGTGTGTGTGTGTGTGTGTTTTGATATGGTGATGCACTTGCCTACCCTTTTTCTATCCCCTCATCACATCACATCTCTCACCTCAGTTTCGTTCTCCTGGAACACCTCTTCCCACTTCTGGTGCATGATCACGTCAGCAGGAATGTTGTCTTCGGAAAACTGGTACTCCTTCACAATGTTGTCGCTGAAAAAAAAAACAAAAAAACAAATCAGGCACTCTTGTCTACTGGCACCACATTGGCCGGCGTGGTAAGAATCGTTCTGCACAATAATGTACCCAGATGATGGGTTCTGGATTTGTTTGTCAGCATTTGGGGGTGTGTTTTGAAACTGAACAACATTGATCCAGCGATCATCTGGTCTGACACGAACAAAACAAGGAACTCACAACTTGGCAAAGAGTTCCTTGAAATATCTGGCGCGGCCGCCTCCGTCGCACTCCTCACAGGTCATCGCACCGCGAAATTTGCATTTCAGGCACCTGGAAATTCAGCAGATGATCTCAACAAGAGCGATTTGCTTGTGTGCTACAGATCCAGTACCATTTCCACATCATAAATGGACACAGACTTACAAAGCCATGTACAAAAACAACATTCCACGGAAAGACACACATCTCAAATCAAATCCAGATGGCCAGCCTTTTGACTCCTGATCCCAACCCTTTTTTTCTGGTGCCATCAGGGAGAGAAGGTACACCAAAGCACGTCCATTTTAAGAGTCCCTCCCCTCTTTGTTCCATGGCCAGACCTTGGTTGTCCTTTATTTCTCCACCTTTGTCTGGTACCTGCGCATGCCTGCGATACATCTCGGACACTTGGTCTCTCGGAAATCGTTGTCGGACATGCACACGGAGCCCACGCCATCGCACAGGTCACACAAGACCTGTTTCTCCCCTCCACAGTCCGGGCAGACCACCAGCCGGTTTCCTTTGCACTTGTTGCATTCCTGCAGAGATCCAGAGGTGAAGCGTCAAAGCACGAATCTGTCTGCCACAAAACGAAAAGGAACCACTTTGTTCCCCGTCTCTAACACGCACAATCCCCCCTCTCTCTCTCTCTCTCTCTCTCTCTCTCTCTCTCTCTCTCTCTCTCTCTCTCTCTCACACACACACACACACACACACGTACAGACAGACAGACAGACAGACAGACAGACAGATACACACACACACACACCACACACACATGAGCACCTGAATACTTCGCGCACCTTTACTGACGAAGTGCCTGGAATCTCCATCTTCCTCACGTGGGAGAGGAACAACTGTTCGGGCTGGAGGTTCAGTTCCCACCCGTGGGCCGGAGCGCCGGGGTCCGGAGGGTGGGTCCCGTCATTCAGCGGCGCAGAGGTCCACTTGGAGCCCCGCCACTCAACGAACGTCTCCAGTACGTACTGCAACAACGTTCCGCGGCGGGGTTTATCTGGGAACTTTGACAGGTTTATCGAGATTTTGCTGTCATCGAGCACCTGCACCTGCAGAGTTCGTCGCGACTACTCGTACCCTGAACATGACAGGTTTGACGGCGGTGACCTCCATCTTTTTGGCTGCACCTTGACTCGTGCAGCAACCTCCATAGTTCTTCACCCATTCGGCCAAGGCATCCCGGGCCTCCGTGTCACTCAGGGTCACCGAACTACAACGGGAATGACACACGTGCTTCACTTGCAAACAGACGTCAGCTGCAGGCTCTGACAGGTTCATATCAGATGCCAGCTTGTTTCGCAATGAAGTCTTCTGTGAAACCTGAACCATTTGTGAGAACCTGAAATGGACATCCAGTCACTGACATCCTGGTCTGTCAGAGTTCTGCATGCGACGTGCAGTGCTCGTCTTCTTCCTCGAGAAGAAACAAGAAATCACACATGAAATAACCTCAAGTTGAAAGCTGGCCTGGGTTTGCTTTCCTGTCCTCTTGGTGCCGCCCTGTCCGGTGAATCCGGGGTGAAGGGAGACAAAACGGCTTCGTCATCCCAGAGTTTGTTTCCTGCAGAATGCAAAATTTGTCTTTTCTGGGGCTTAATTTTGTGTTGTTTTCTTTGTGCTGTTTTCAAGCCCAAGGAAAACAGTGACACAACACATCGAGGTCTCAACCTGTTGGTTCACTGGAATCCAAGGATGGGGCACCACTCACGACACAGATTAACTTCTGGCTCATTCGACCAGTCTGATGTTTTCAACAGTCCAACTGAAGCCTTTCTTACAAATCATGCCTCAACCGAGACACAGTTACCACGATGTTTTTGTGCAAAAGGAAAGAACTCAAATGCACAAAACGCACCTTGGGCAGTCTCGCTTTCAGGGGACGGAGGGTTACCGATCCCCTCAACTCCCTCCAATGCCTTCTCCAGGGCCTTGACTCTCTGCCTCTCCTCCCACTGGGCGTCCTCTATCGCCTGCAAAAACACACTCGTCCATTTGAACAAGCAATCACCTCTTCAAAGACTTCACAAGTTGAGTTCCATACAATCTCTTGAACTTGACAGACTGTGTGCTGGTCGCGATGAAATGTCTTTCAACGCGCGGTGCTGGTTATGGTTTCGTCAACAGTACTGCTACTCGTACCCGTCGTGCTCTCAGTTCCTCTGAGGCCCTGCTCTGACTGACGCCCACAAGAGGATTCATCCTGAGATCCGCTGAGTTGAACCTTCACAGCTCGAGCAGCCTGCGTCTGCTGCCTCAGTCGAATCCGGCCGTGCACAGGTCCTTCTGATATGTCGGTCCACTCTCAGAAATTATCTCGTCTTCGATGTGATTCGAGCTACTCGTGGACTTGCCGTTTTTCTTCGGCACATTCTTTCGAGTCAAATCACGTCAACAGCGTATGCACAAGGGCTTTTTCAGAATTTTGTGCAGCGACGATTTCCGGTTTCTCTTGTTGAAACGGTCATTTGTCTTCAAAACACGAAGCAACGAAGAACAGTTAGTTTGACAGTGTGGTCTTTTGAGTAGAGATTCTGAAGTGGCTGATTGCAATGATCCACGTTCAACAACCGAGGTCGATATTTAGAAAATTTGTTGTGTTGCAAGATTTTGGAGTTGTGTCGGAACATGTCGAACAAGAGTGCAAGAGTCATTCTCAAAACATTGGCCAAGATTCTAGTCTTCGTGCATTCACTGTCAAAACCAAAACAATCGCACGCAAGCACACAACACACACTAACACACACACACACACACACACACACACACACACACACACACACACACACACACACACACACACACAGAGGTCTGAAGCACAACGCGCGCCCTGTTTTGCTGCGGTATCCACGACAAATTCGACAGGTTCCGTGGTTACATCACAACAAAAGTGATTTGGTACCGCAGAACATCACTTTCACGCCACTTCACACAAGTCAGATCAGATAAGAGACACCGGCAAACATTCAAAGATCATTGAAACATTGCAAAGCACACGTGACGAAAACAAGAACGCTGAACGCGTTGATGACGCGCGTTTCCCATTCACGAATGGTGCTGGCGCAACAAGAAATTCGTCAACCATCGAAACTGCAACCCTCCGGTGAACAGGTCTGTGCGAAGTGGCCCGGTCAGCGCCTGAGAATCAGAATGACCTCAAAAAACCCCAACCTTTGACATTCTTCAACTCAATCAAGAGCTTTGGCCCTGTACGCACACAAGGCATATGAAAGCACAACAATTCTTTCTCTCGCAATCACCGATGACTGTGTTGGACAGCGGCATCTTGTTCTGTGGTGAAGGCGCATGACTGCCCAAATTATCGTTCACCTTCCAAGTGTGAGCGCATCACAACACACACTTGCACGCACGCACACAATCTACACACACACACACACACACACACACACACACAACACACACATACACACATAGAGCAAGAAACCGCTCAACTTCACTGCGAAAACGTCCCCACCAACACAATAACACTGTGATCTGTGAACTTCACTTTGTATTTGCTCATTGGTCGTGCACGTGTCTTCCCGTGCAACTTACAACTGCAAAAACGGCAACAAATTCGACACCAAGTCCCAAACTGAGGGTGACTTTGCGGCGAATCGTTCAGCCAGAGACTTCATCGCAAAACGACGCGTTGTTGCAGAAATGGACAGCGTGGCGCCACAAGACAGAGAACACTGCCCCACACCGGTATTGAGATTTAACAACAAACACGAACAGACAAAATTCTGCATGAACAAGAACACGAATAAAAACGTACCGTTCAACGAGCAAAACAGCTTCTAAAACGTCTCATTCGTATCAATGTAAAAACGTGTTCGTCGAACGTGTTCGTCTTTGAAAATGCAATCTTCTGTGTGCAAAATAGGAATCCAGTTTCGTAAGTCAACTGCGAATCACATCAGCAATATCTCTTTTGTGAGTTGATGCAACTATTGAAGTTCATCAGTTCATCTCTACTCATAACTGGTTTGGGGACACATTGTGCAACTGCTGACCAACCCGTCAACCAACGTTGTCGGCAGGCACGTCTCCAACCAACGGATCGTGCAGTCTCTATTCAGTGTTTTCGTACAAGGACTGATTCCTGCGCTTGAACTTTTTCGCCGGAGGTCGTGCTGCGCTGCTGACGGACTCCTCACCCGGAGTGGGGTTCGCTGCACTCTGATCAGCAGTCACTGGGGCACCGTCGGAACTGAGATTAGCTGTGTGCTTCACAGCAACACTGGCAGTGTCATCCAAGTTTGATTCAGCAGGTGTCTCTGCCTTTTCTATTTGCTGTTCTTCGCCTTCCACCACCGATCCAACCTGCGCCATCGTTTTTGTGTCGTCGTCTTCATTGTTCTCTTTGTCTTCGAAGACGTCAGTGTTGGTCGGCTGAGGCAGGTTGAGTCCGGACAGCCTTGGCGCTGGAAGGTTCAGCCCACTGTTGGTTCCTGTCGCAGTGGATTCTGGGTTGTTTTCCTCCTCGTCCTCGCTTTCGCTGTCCAATGAAATCTGAGCAGGATTCACAACAGGGACACTTTGTTTCCTTGCACTGCTGCTTTCTGGTGTTGCCCCAGTGAAGGATTCTCCAAGTGTGGAGTCCATGGTGGCGTCACACGTGGAATCCATGACGTCATCATCGGAGACTACGTCATCACCGGCGTCCATTTCTGAACTTGCCTCCCTGATGTCGCTCACATCAAGATTGAGCTCCCCTTTCCGTCCAAGAAAAAAACTCGTGGGGTCCGTTATGCCCAACATCTCGCACATGAGGGTTGTCTGCGGGTTGGAGTGCATTTTGGGCGGCGGCGCCTGCTGGTTTCTGGGCGTGCCTGCGCCCGGGGTGGGCGGCTCGTGCGGAGGCGCCGTTTTCTCGAAGTTGTGCGGGATGACGAATTCGTCTCCGAAGTCTTCTCGCAAAATCCTCAACTCGTCCTCACTGACCGAGAAATCGAATCTAAGGGAGGGAAAGTAAAGTTGGTCTCAGACAATGCTCCACAACAAGGGCAAGCAGTCCTCTGAACGAAACCAATTCACGACACACGTCCCACCTCCCGAGTGTGCTGAGCACAAAGTTGACTCACAGTACCAAGGTCAACACTCGTGTTTGACAAGATGAAGCTCAAGATATCCAAGAGAAACTCACTTTTCACTGGACCCTGGTCCCGGCATGAAGTTATATCCAGACCTCAGGCTCAGCAGATGATTGGTCGACTTGAGGATGGCGAGCCACTCGGGGTCGAGCGACAGCTGCAGCGGGCCGGGCGCCTTCCGGGCCACGTCAAACACCTGCGGGAAACGAGGCAATAAACACATGAGACTTTCTCTTTTCGCCAAGCAAATGTTCAGCGCACTTGAACAGCCAATCAAACACAAAATTCGCTCGAGAAATGCGACAACAGAACGGACATTTACTGTTTGAAAACTGACCTGCAGAAACCGCCGCCGCGGCAGACACTTGTCCAGCGCCAAAAACTGCGTTTGCTTCCCATCACCGGTGTCACCTGCTGCTGCCGGGTGCTTCACTAGCGCAGAGAACTTGACGTGCAAGTGCGCCGAGAACCAGTAGCGGGGCTGCAGAGCGCGCAGCAGCTCAGCGGCGGGGGGCGAGCCGAGTCGCTCCGACTCGATGTCCTCTGGATACAAAGGGGCATCACTCAACAACCGTGTTCTGCGTCACAGTTTAGGCAGAGCTTGAAGAACTGTGTCACCGCGGAAACAGTATCAATTGGTATTTCGTACACTGTCCTGCTCCAGCCCCCTTCTTCACGAGACAACAACATACGGGACTCACCTCTCAGAAAACGTTTTCGGTTGAGCAGCATGCCAAGGTTGCCACAGTGGTAAACTCCCAGCGGCCAGTCGTGCGACATGAACATGTCGACCTCGCCCTTGATCTGAAAGACCAGGACGACAGGTTCTGAATGTCAGAAATACAGAATTGACTCTGTGCCGGAAATGTCTGTCAACATATTTTTGGTGCTTGTGAGACCAAAACCCCACATGTTCTGGCAAACGAGGAAACTTGACGCTCAAAAGTTTGTCAAATGCCGGCAGACTCAACCTCATGAATTGGTTTACATTTGTTTGATTTACATACAACCCCAACACCAGAACTTTTCACGTGACAGTACGAACCTGTTTGAGCCTGAAGACCTCAAGGTTGCGCACGTGGTATACGGAACGCTTCGAGCTGTCTGTGTACGGCAATCGCTCAAAGTGACCTGCACAAAACACCGACAGTAACAACTCAGACGAACGTACACGAACGCTCACGCGCACCACTCTTTCATCTTGGACGTGTCGACTGTGCTGTGACCCACTGACTGACACACCGCTTGAGTTGTTTACGAAAGTGTTTGCGAGCAAACCTGGACCAGATACAGGGCGTAAAGAAAGAACACTTGCACACACCTTTGTTGTAATCACCTCCCTTGTAAATCCCAGACAAACCACCGATACGCAGTCCTCCGAACTGAAGCACTCCAGCGTAGCCTGTCGACAAAACAAGAACGCTGCATGGAGAGCATATCCCTACAGATTACATACACATTGACACAGGTTTGGATGGATCTGTTTGCGTGCCGCAGTGTGTGTGCGTGTGCGTGGGGCTTCAGAGACTTGCACACGTCCACGGCAACGTGGTTCTGCCTGGCAAAGTTTTCGCTTGTGTGGACCACCTATACTCACCCATGTAGTAGATATTGGGCGCAACCCAGCCTCCGTACGGCAGCTCCTGCATGAAGTTGGATGCTTCATGGTTCCCTCCGATGAACACCGTCAGTACTGGTGCCTTCTTTTCTCCTGAATAGTACCTGCGTATCATGAAGCACGCCCAAGATGTAATCCCCTAAATATCTGCATTCAAGAGCGTGCTGCAACCGAAGTTCGATCAGTGGTGGGTGGGTCCCAAATGTGCAAAACTATCCCTGTCACCAAATGTTCACATTCACCCTGCCACCAAATGTTCATATTCATTCTTTGTGAACCCTGGATGGGCGTGATGAGGCACCACGTACTTATAGAAGGTGTTGAGCTTCTGGTACTTGGGAGGCACAGCCATTCCATGAAAATCTGACCGATTCCTCACGGCCTGGAAGTCTCCGCATATCAGCAGCAGGTCCACCTGCAATCAGTTCAAACGTTGCTCCAGATGCAAATCAGTCAACACAACACAGTCAAACTTGTTTTTCTTTGACGTCCAATCAGAGCCTTTCGTGACTCTCACCAGTTCAATCAATCGCACCGTACGTTTTGCATTGGAGAGAAAGCACCGCAAAACGAACACAAAATTTGCATTACGGAAGGAAAGATCTTGTGACCAATGAATCCCTTCTTTCATAATCCACACTGCTCCTTTGCATTTCATTTTTTCTCACAACGACTCAGTTTACCTCACAGCCGCGAGCCTTCGTCAACAATTTGGGTTGCCAATCAGCAACATTTGGAGTGGATTTGGGTGGAGAAGGTGTGGAGTTTGCCGCAACACGCCAAAAGGGAAAATTGCCACAAGTTTGGATTCCCCTCCCCGAGAGGCCTCAAGGCAACAACTGTCAACCACTGCCAACTGGACAGGACTGTTCGTGCTGGTTCCTTTGGATGCTGGTGGCAGTATCAGCATTGAGATTCTGAAAAGCTTACCTTTATATTTTGCGTCTCCTCAATGTGCTGCACTGTCTCGTAAATTTTATCAAGTTCTCCGTGGCAACAGCCTTCCACCGCAATCTTGATCGTGTCCGGTCGTTGTGACTCGGTTGTCGCCATGACGTTCGACTGTCTGGGAGAAAATTTCAGTGGATTGATGCTGATGTGCACTGTTTGACCTTGTTGAATTGTGGCAAAAACGATGTTTCCAACTGTTTTGAACAAATGTTCCAAGTGAACGCCAACGCCAGGCCAAAAATCGCGCCTGCCAACAACTGTGGAGTGACCCGGGTCGGCTAGAAGTGGAAAACCACTCACCTATTGTTGAGATAGATGTACTTGCAGTGCGAGGCGGATGACTAAAATTCGGAAACATTGGTTCCGCACCGGTGCCAACTGGGCAAAATGATCGA
>JAAUXT010055811.1_pt1 | contig 53765 bp, 41 predicted proteins | sample 7278171 | NCBI WGS metagenome assembly JAAUXT01 (sample SAMN14350112, study PRJNA611818) | marine sediment metagenome | isolation source: surface marine sediment (1.8m) | place: French Polynesia: Moorea | collected 2018-08
ACAAAAATGGTTCCTGTGAAATCACACAATGACTTTTCGAGACCTTTGGTCGAGAAAGGAGTTGTGTGATTGAACAGGAACCCTTTTTGTAAGGTGAGAACCCATTTCTACAACGATGCGAGCACATACGACTGGTTTTGTGATTGCAGAGTTGTAGAAAGCAGAATCTTGGTGCATGGTGAATGTACCCAAAGGGAAATGTTCGAATAATGATGGAATAAACAGTTGGAGTTCACATTTGCTTGTTGCCCACGCATTTGTTGCTCGATGTGCACTTTGTGAAACGTGGACATGAAGACGGAACACTGTGTTGTTGTGAAAGTTGTAAATAACCTCACTGTTCTTTGTTCTTTTCTCACTGCATGTCTCCAGCAGGTCCAAGGGACGGGGTTCGCTTCCTCTCAACTGCTCGAATGACACACGAATCAAGCACTCTCTTCGGGTGAATTTTAAAGTTCGGATTCCCCCCCCCCCCACCACCACCTGGACCAGTTGGCCCCCCTGTCCCAATTGTGGTTCTGCTTGGAATTGTATGTACTTTTTGCAACACAAAAGATGTACTTGTACACAAACTGCACAGTATGTACGATACACCCGTGAAAATGCTTGTCGCTGCACGTATCATTGTACCCCTGTCAGAAACCGCACATTGCGTTGTGTACAGAAAGAAGTTGTTGCGCTTTAGTGCACCGTCGCAAGGATCTGTTGAAATTTTAAAAAAGCTCGTTTCCCCTCATTGTTGTCTTCAATGTTTACACAAAAATTTGTACAGATTTCAATTAAATCTTTTGTTCCTGTCAGAATAGAAGTTCTGCCTCATAGAATAAACATTTCATCGGGTCTATAGTGTTCGTTGCTGTATCGCGACTCGAGCGAAAACGAAAATCAACAACACACACCCTTGACCACAAAAATTGCTTGTTTCAAAGAAAATTTAATCCGCCATTTTGAGCTTTTGGGTCTGAAAATAGACAAATATTCTATTTTGTTCTTTTGACACCTCGGACATCATTTGAACCAAAAGCACAAAAATACAAACCTGGGCCACAGAGGGTCCGGCAGAAATTTCAACACGATGTGATTTGGCACCGTTCAAATCACCCGAAAACTCTACCTTGGCAAAACTCGAATTGACGTGGTGAACGTGCAAATGCAAGTGACACAAGAGTCAGTTGAAACACAATTCCTTGGCGGAACGTGACAAAATGCAAACTCTATGTTCATCCAGTTGCGGCAGCAGACTGTGGCGGGAGACACGTGATTGGTGATGTACGATGATGACGGAGACTTGATACATCGGCTCCATGCGTGCAGTTCGTCTCCCCAGTGAAATCGCCCTCTGCCCTGAAAACGAACCCAGTTCAAGGTTCCCGTTGCATGCCAAGTCAAACAAGAAGTTGCAACTTAAACAGTGATAAGAGGTTGACATTTGATATGTCATGATCAGTTGTGTCATGGAAGACGTTCTGATTGTGGGTGCAGGTATAACGGGCGCGGTGACAGCTTCTATGCTGCGCGGTCAGCTGCCAAGTTCAACCAGAATCACCTTGTGGGACAAAGCACACGGAGCCGGTCAGTGGAATTTGAATTTTTGAACGCGACCAAATAGATCTGCGTGACAGCTTTCAGATGTGTACACACGTGACAGTATTCGCGTCTGACAGGTGGGCGCATGAGCACGAGTCGAGCTGCGCCTCACATCAACTGCGCCAACGTCGACCTGGGCGCGCAGTACATATCGGCGACGCCGGCCAATTTCCACGCTCACAAGGGGTATTGGGTGTTTCCACTGTGAATCAAAATGTTGAGTGTCATTTATATGCTGTCTCTTGTCCACCGATCTTGATATTTTGTCCAGACTGTACGAAGAGCTCCTGTCGCAGAAGGTGTTGGAACCACTGTCCGCTTCTATCGAAGGCGACCGAAGCTCCGCTGACACGAAGCACTTCGTCACTCCAGATGGAGTATCGTCCCTGGTGAAGCACTTCCTTGGAAAGTCTGGTTGGTGTTTTGAGGCGGATCTTTGAGTGTGCCCACGATTCTGTATCATCTGTGTCGTACTTGTCGCAAGAAATAGCTGTTCAAACAAGACCTTTCATTTTTCGTGCTTTCGGGATTCATTGTGTTGCATATAAGTGCCGTTTTCTCTTGCAGGAGCAGACCTGAGATGTGGCCATTTGTTGCGGGACATTCAACTGAAACACAATCGTTGGTCTGTGACAGCAGACGGAAACCCACCAGCGGAATTCGACTGTGTAGTGCTCACAATGCCAGTGCCCCAGATACTACAACTGACTGGAACCATCCGAGACCTCACAGGTGGGGCAGAAGAAACAAGAACCATAATTTCTTTCCTGTCAATGCTCTGATCATGAAAGAAGGACTCAAGCAAGCGGTGTTGTTGACTGGGATTTGCGGTCAGAACTGTGTGCACCGCAAGTTTCTGAACAGTCTTTGCTTTTCTGCAGAACAACAATTCGACATCAAACAGAAACTGCAGGATGTGACTTACTCTTCTCGCTTCGCGTTGGGCATGTTCTACAAACGTGGAACGCAAATCGACGTGCCGTGGGCTGCGCGCTACATCTTCGATGACCCGTGCGTCAGGTTTGTCTCCGTCGACAACAAAAAACGGGCAAGAGGTACGACGTGCACCCGCTTCGTGATATGTGCGCTTTATCAGTTATTGGCAGTGTACCGAGGCAAATATTTGTCATCTTCTGGTTCTAGTATCTCCTTTCGTTTCATTGTCAGTGTCTCCGGACGTGGGCCCGTCTGTGTGTGTGCACACAAGCGTTCCGTTTAGTCTGGAGCATCTAGAAGAAGACAAAGAAGCGGTTTGCAAAGAACTTGTGTTACCTTGCGCGCTGAAGCTTGTACCTGAACTGCCAGCACCGGATGACATCAAGTGCAACAAGTGGAGATACTCACAGGTAACGACTTTCGAGGGGTAAATTTGCTCCATTGAGAGATCCTCGACGCTTGTTTCTCAGAGAATTGAGCAGATCGAGATGTTTCCAAATGTCTTGTTCCCTGTGCCTCTCCTCCACAACCGACAGTAATGAGGTGGACATATTGTTGCAGGTTTTCAAAGCCTACCAGGGGAAGCCAGGTGCTGTGGTGCTGCAGGACAGCCCTCTGTTAGTTCTCGCTGGAGACGGGTTTGTCAACTCTGGTTTTGACAACTGCATAGAATCTGCCACAAAAGTGGTCGAACATATTGTTTGCTACAACGGTAAGATTTCCAAAACAGAAAAAGTGTGACGAAGCGCACGAAAACGTCGGAAAGTTGGACAAGAAAGAAGCTGCTGCCGTCGCCCAAAGGGACACAGTGCACGAAACAACAAATGTATCAAAACAAACTTCATTCTGACACACAGGAAAAATTCCACTCGATTCACACACACATTTGCTTCACTAAAAAGTGCACGATTCTGTAAAGATCTATATTTTGTTCAAGACTGTTGCATAAAGTTCAACGCGACATTTGTAAACATTGCACGACATTTTTGTGAAAAATAGTCTCCATCGTTTCTGAGAACGCCATCCGAACGGACATCATTACGAACATTTGTGTTGTTCTATTTCATCGGTACACCATTGATTGTTCCTAAATCATGCAAGTCTTTACCAAACAATGCAAAACCTTTGGTAAAATTTGCCAATGTTGGTTGTAAAAACAAGCGAGTTTTTCGAGCTTCCCGATGATGTTTTGCCATTGTAAAGGCAGCAGTTTCTGCAAAGCATTGAACTGGCGAAGGCATTTGGCGTTGGAAGAAAACCCATTGAAACGTATCAACATTGTTTTCTTGTGCCCACGTCAACCTCGATCAAGGAAGAAAACGAAACCGAATGTTTCAGGCAAATACTGACAGTGATATGACTATCGACACACTCAACTGCTATGCTTTGTGGACCAAAGCCCTGCATCGCCTGTCTGTGGAAAGGGCTTTGGATGAGCATTTCTATGATATGACTGGTTCTTTGGAAAACAGAACCCAAAACGAACAAGGCGTCAGTGACCATCACAACTTTCCAGGAATGTTGGTGCGCAAAAGGTGGGCAAGTGACCCAAAACTTGACAGAATATTCAAAACGTAAACGCTGCAAAAGAAATGCAGAGATGACAGATGACAAAACAAACTGACAAACCAAAACACTCAAAACCTCAGTCTTGATGCATCTGAGAATAGCACTGGTTACAACTCGTCCTTTTTCCGCCTTGCTTTCTTGCCTTTCTTTTCTTGTTTATCAGCTTTCGGAGAGTCTTTGTTTTGCTTGTCTTTCCTGGACTTGGTTTTCTTCGAGGACTTGTCCCTTTTTCCTGTTGGCTCTTGCTTTCTCTTGTCTTCTTTCTTCTTCTCTTGTTTTCCCTCCTCATCTTGTTCCTTGGTCTCTTTCTGTTCCTTTTTGACCTTTTCCTTTGTTTCCTTCTCTTTCCTCTCGGCCGCCTTTTTTTTGTCTTGAGCTTTTTCTTCTGAGGTGTCAGTTTTCTTTTCTTTACTTTCTTCTGCAGCTTTCTTTCCCGCATCAGGCTCTCTCTTTTTCTCTTTTGGGACTTTGTCCTTCCTTTCTTCTGAGGGTTTTACTGTCTTCTTCTCTTTCGGGTCTTTATCCTTGTCCTTGCTTTCTTCAGAGGATTTTGATGCCTTTTTCTCTTTCCGATCTTTCTCCTTGCTTTCGTCAGAGGGTTTGGAACCACCTTTGCTGGGATCCTCGTTTTCTTTCTGTTGCTGCTTCCCCGCTTTCTTCTCCTCTTCCATGCGCTTTGCCTCTTCCGCAGGCTGTTCTTCACCCAGTTCCTTCCTCAATCTCTCACGTTCTTCCTTTTCACGCAGCTTGGCGTCTCGTTTTTCCTTTCTCAACCTTTCTTTTCTTTTCTTCTCCTTCGCTTCCTGTTTCTTCTCGGCTTTTCGTTCCATTTCGAACTCTCGTTTTTCTTTCTCAAGTTGTTCCAACTCGGCTTTGAGAACGTGCGCTGCAAAAAGACAAACGTGTCAATCGAACCATGTCTGCGAGAAAGAGGGCAACACAGGGAAAGCGCCATCCTACAAATACGACAACATGTTACTTCAGAAGGCAATTCGCTTTGATCTTACGTGGGGGTTTTCTCTTCTCGACGGTCGCATCAGTGCATTCTGATCTGATACCAGGACCTCGGCACAAGAAATCCTCGAATCTCTTTCGCGACTTGGGATTCTTGAAGTAAACTTTGTAAATGCTCAACTCTCCCAGCTCTCCCATGTAACTGTTGCACATATCTCCTAATCTGAAAAAAATGAGTCATCTGTCAGTGAATCTGTCAGAAGGAGACCAATGATCAATGCAGCGCTTGACTGCATGCATGTTGTCGAAGCCTGTGGAAGTGCTACTGTCCAGCCTCACGTGCAGAACGAAAGCGGTCACTGAAACAACAGTGAGCAACGTCACTTCTCAAAATACCCCATTACGTATTCGTGCATTTGCTGGTCCTCACCTGCTGGGCCACTTGCCGCCTCCAGCAGTGACACCTGGAGTGTCAGCAGTCTCCATGCCTGGACCGGACAGCCGCTTCTGTTTGTTCACCTCCTTCATGCCGTAGCTGCGAGGACGACGCACGGGAAGGAAAAGACAGACTTGCTTTGAACATGGGCAACAAACTAAAGTTGCACAGCATTTCAATCGAACCATCACAGCCCGAAATAGGATGGGACAAAAATTTCCAGGTCCCTCTGAAACAACCACAACCACTGGGAGCAACACATCAGCGGGACTGACCCACCTTTCCCACGTCTTGTCGTTTTCGCACACTTCCTCCGTCAAGTCCAGGATCTCCGACTCAGGAAGGTCGTAGTTGAAGGATCTGCGTTTCATGTTGTATTCAGTGAACTTCTTCCAAATCTGCAGAAAAGGGCTTTGAAATATTCTGGGGCCTTTCACCAAGATGGATCTGCTGATCGATGTACGAGGCAGTTTCCACTTCTGCCGCGCGCTGCATGTTGATATCACCTAAAATCACTTGTCCATTGCACAAGGCATCTAATCGGTATTTAGGTCGGGAGAGTTCAAATTAGCATGCCAAATCAACATGCAGCGCGCGGCAGAAGTGGAAACAGCCTCGTATCAACCCGTCATCACCCCTGAGGGAAACGCCTCCAAAGTGCTCTTTGTCACACAGAATTTCAGGGACTAAGCACCCACCATACACCCACCCCAGTGTTCGTGTATTGATCTCAGGTGTATACGATCCCGACGTTGGTGTTTTAGACACATAAACAGAACACAAGCACATTCTTACTGCTGTGCCAAACACGCAAAAGCCCCTTTTATCGCCCGCCGACGCCCTTCACAGTTTTGCTGCACCCGTCTGTTCAACAGGCAGCCAACCAAAGAAATCACTGTAAATGGATACTCACAGAAAAGGCAACTGCTCTACACGCATCACACTTGAGCATATCGGGCATCCAGGGACTGTGCGCCTCGTCGTCGTCCATACTCGGGGTGCTGAATTTGATGGTCCCTGCAGTGCCGTCTTCACTCTGAACGACTTTGCTCTGGCTCCGAACTCCGGCCACCACAGCCAAAATCACCACAAGGCGAAGAGGGACGCGTTCCATTTCCACCTTGGTTTTCTTTGCATGAAATATGGTGGATAAATGTGCAATTGTTGGTGCAAAACTTTGAGAAAACAGAGCTAAAAGACTCTACCTCTGCGTTTTGTTGCGGCAAATGACAAGCAGACACGTTCTGCGCGACAAGGATGCGCAGTCGTTTGACAGGTGCGTGTTTGTAAACAAATCGCACGTGCTGTGAAAAGTTGACATCTTCACGAAAAACTTCTCCTTGTTGTGCACTCTGTAGCTGGTGAAACGGAACGGTTCAACACAAACAGGTGTCCATTGCCACACCCAGGCGCATTTTAAAGTTCAATCACTTTGTTCTCCATCAACTGCAGCCGGGTACACAACAGAACCTGAATTGTGATGGCAGAGCTTTTCCCATCAAATGGAAATTTGGAATCTGCGTCGGACTCACTTTGAAGTTTGGGTTCACACAAGCTGGAAGACTGGTTCCTGTGAAATCACACAACTCTTGTCTCATTTCTCAACCAAGCTCAAGAAAAGAGTTGTGTGATTTCACAGGAACTGTGACTGCAGCGTTGTGGAAGCAAAAATGGTGGCGCCGGCAAGGATGCAAGGAATTTCTTTGAGTGGTCGACGCTCGAGCTCGCGAGCCTGTCACGAACCAACCAAGTGTTTGGGGCAAACTGTGTTTGCAAGCCTCGTGAAGAGACACTGTTCTGGTGTCCGATTTCCAATAAATTTCCATAAATTTGCCCGGGACCAAAAGTGTCTTGTGTCCGGACATCGGGGGGGGGGGGGTGTCGATGTCTTAGAGTTGCTTCCCAAATCCACACATACGTGTAACATTCACGCAATTTTAATGTTATTTGATAGTCCATTTTTCTGAACTGACAGCTTTCAGAGACCTTTGAAATACTTGACTGGTGCCCCAGGTGCCCACTGTCCAGCACCTCTGTCTGGGTTCCGGACACCAGAGGTTGGATGACTGAGGCCCTTCTTATGGGAACATCACCTCCTCCCAACAATGTGATGGTGATGGTGAGTGATGCTGATGGGTGAGTTTGTGGTGATGAGTGGTGGTGAGAATTGGTGGCTGAATGACTCACAAATGATCACCCATTACCATCGCCTTGTGGGAGGATGTGATGGTCCTGTAAGAACCTGAACCATTTTTGTGGGACGAGAACCCATTTATGCAGCAACAAGATATATAGGTTTCGTGTCCGCGGAGTTTTGAAAAGTACAACTTGATCTGAATGAAAGGACAAGGAATTTTCGACAGAAGAAAGACGTTTGTTTGGTCGATCCGTTGGGCACACAAGGGCACTCGGACAAAGACGAAAACACTCTCCTGGGTGGTGATCGTGCGTAACATTCCAGACGATTGACGTACATGCTCTGGCTCGGGGTGAAAATGAGGTCAAGTGTTCTCCAGACCCTGCTACAAGGCAGCTTTCAGCAAAGCAATAATGCAGACCACTGCGCGCTGCTGGGAGAGACGATCGTTGTTCGAACACCGATGTGTAGTCACGGTTCCTGTTCTGCAGCAGCCAGAACACACAGCGTGAAACGTTCTCGAGTGTGGTTGAGACAAGGTGCCAGGGTATGAGTCCAGGAACCACGAAAAATTCCCCAGATTGGATGCAATCCGAAACTTTTCGATGAGGGTGAACTGGTACTCGTACTGTCGTTCTGCTGGTTGCCAAATTGCAAGAAGATCATGTTTTTCTCCTGAAGGCACGAACTTTCATGCGCAGAATCCAATCGCACTGCATGGCGTCTGCAGACCAAAAACGGGTTGGGTCCGATCACGAGTGGAGTTCGGCCAAGGGGTCCGGCAAGAGCTTATGCCTCCCTTGGGTTTGGCTTTGCCTCGTGTGGTTCAAGCTCTGCCTTTTTCGGGTTTGTTTCCTCACAACCTTCTGGGTGTTGTTCGCCTCACAGGTCTGGCTGTGCGTGTTCCTTTGCCTATGAACACTCTGATGTGAATTTTTGTGCCACAACCCATGCCAAAGCCATTCTAGAGCCCAGAACCCATCCTGAAACCCATGCTTGAACTCAACAAAAACTTTGAATCCGTCATGGGGTCCATACTCAAACCGATGCCAGGATTCCATGCATGTGCCAGAACCCATAAGAACCCGCAACAATGCTGCATCCCAGAACTGGTGACAGAACTCACATCAAGAACCCATCCAGAACCGGTGCTAGAATCCATCACCCAGGCCAACACTCGAAGTTGGACTTACAAAGCAAAGCACAGGCATACCGAGGTTAAACCACACACACAGGGCACACACTAGTTGGACCATTGCAGGGTAACGCTTTGACCAGGTGATGCCCAGCAATACCCGCTTGAGTTTTGGCAAATGCGAGCACCTCGCAACACACATACGTTTTTCAGAGACCGGATTGCAAACTTGTGCTGTCTCTGCGCTTGGGTCGTCAGTCACCACTCATCAGTCCCAATTGTTGAGAATAAACCTGTTATCTGCAGGCTATTCGCTGTTCGAATGTTCGTTTGGGGTGTGGGGTAGAAACACAAAACTCGAGTCAAGAAACAACTCGTGATATTTTGTCAGTCAAGATTCATGATTTCGCTGTGTGTTTGACCAGGCGTGATGGTTTGAAGTCCGGCGGACCGCGACTGGACCCCGCAGCGCCCCGCGGGTCGTGTCTGGCGACGCCGCAGCTCGGTGCTCGGCGAGCTGGTCGTGTCTGGCGAAGGTGTTGCACTCGCACCTCAGGACCGCCTGGGCTGAGTCAGAACTACAGCTTCCCGTGGGCACATCATGTGTTTCCCTGCATAACACAGAATTTTCTGAAGGCTGAGTGAATTTCCCACACGTGTGTCCAAAGGACTGTGTAGGCCATGTCAAATCCAATCTCCGTGCAGCGTGGGCCCAAGGATAGGCTGCACAAAATCTTTGCGACTTTGTCACTGTGCACAGCAGAAAAGAGTGTGATGTTCCTCTGAACAGCGAGATATCTACCGTTTGCGAAGGCTGTGAAAGAAAGCTGTATTCTGGACTTCATCCAGTGGAGTTAGGGTTTCGCGGAAGGGGTAGAAGATGAGGGGAGAAAGTGTGTTGTGGTTGAAGTGGATACATTCATTCTGGATAGACCTGGCGGACTGCGAGCACATCTTTCGCTGCTGACCGGCTGAGCGACGGGTAGATATTATCAGAATGTGTGAACAGCACTGTGTGACTCGCCTTGCTGCAGTTGAAGTCTCCCCTGACACTCAAGAATTGCAGTGGAGACTGCCCTTTGCAGAAAGGAAGGTGCTGAAAAGTGTGTGTGTGTGTGTGTGTGTGTGTGTGTGTGTGTGTGTGTGTGTGTGTGTGTGCGTGCGTGTGTGTGTGAAACAAAATGTGGAAAACGTGGGGCACTGGTTTGGCAAGTTCAATGTTTCGTGTTCAATATCGCACCGAACGAAAGACTGACAGACACGGCGATGTGGTTTTGGCACAACTTTCTCAAACCATCAGTCGTTTTCAATAACCACCCAGACCTGTACGATATCTCCCACAGTGCTGATCATGTAATCTGTGCAGACAGAAAATAGGCCTGGAGGCCAAGCCCTGAAGAGCCACGTTGGCTTATGAACGCTCCTTTGGCCGTGTCTGCACGGGCTTACAGTTCACACACAACCTCTTCACCACAGCTGCATCAAGCTAGCAGCTGTTCCAGACCCCGACTATCTCCACGCAACATTGAACCTTCAGTCACCCTGCAGAAAGTACAAACCCTGTATTTATGCGACTGTTGAACTGCAGTAAACCTCAATTTGAGCTTTCAACCTCGTTGCAATTGGATAAAAAAACATTTGGCAGCACAGTTGCCACTTTGGACTGATTCATTCGTGCACTTGTCCTGATTATTCTTCAGCCGCAAAACGTCTGCATCCATGGCAAAAAGAGGACTATGAACACCTCACGTAGGACTTGAACCACAGCCCAGCAGCACCCGAAGCAGGTCACGCTTTCTTTCGTTGGATTTCGCGGAACACGTTCCAGACACCGGGCGGACATAGGAGATGGCAGGCCAAGGAGAAAAGGTGACCATCAGCGTCTCGGGCGGCAGCCCCTGGGGATTCAGGCTCTTCGGAGGGGAGGACCAGCCTCTAAGCGTGGCAAAGGTGAGTCAAGCTGAACGCATGCACGTTGAACGGGAAAAGGTTTGCAGGAACCAGAGTTGTGTTCAGAAACAGCGCTCGGGAGTGTTTTGGTCCAAACGTCTGAGTGAATTGGTGCATCTATTTTGCATTTGTCACAAACTGGTACCTGAGAGACACTTCCCTGCAGGTCCACATTGTTCGAGTTCTGGCCACATTGACCAATGTGTATCCAACAGAATGCATGGAGACATGGGGAATGTGGAGGAGCTACACAAAATCAGGGTGTTGCAGGGTTCATGCTGCAATAGCTCCACATTTGTTCGGTCAGGCATGCAGCAACATCCACTGCGGTGGAACACACAGGAGGTTTTCCTGGCAAACACAAACCTGAAGCCTGCATCACTCAACGAGCAGTGGATTACTGGGAAGGAAATCCGTTTCATTTCGGTGTTATCTATTCTGCAAAGCATCAGATGTTTGTGGATATCTTCCCTGCAAGAAGCAAGAGATTAATTCATCTCAAGTACTGTTTTTGCACAATCTATTGTTTCCATCTTTGTTCCAACGAGTCTCCACTTTCCACCAAGGTATGAAGCTGCAAGTGTCAACACGCAGCCAATGTTTTTGGGAAAACGCGGTTTTTGTCACTGTTGGCAATCAGTATAGGTGACCAGAGTGAGCAGCAAGTTGAGATTCCCACTGCAAACACACTGACCATTCTTTGAGTTGAAATCATGTTTGCACTGTGCGTCATCTGGGAAAACTGCGCGAGACAGGAAATAGCAACTAAGCTGATATCTCACAAAGTGGGCTTGGATTCCGATGCAGATCAACACAAATATTCCGCAGATGATCATGATCAGGAAGAGCCTTGCACTGAACGATCTCAGTTCAAGGACCCAACATCACTTACCACAAATACGAGCACAGATCTGCAGAACCCAGGGAACATTTGACACTTGTCGGAACTTTAAAATTTGTCCCTTTCAGTCGTTTTGTTCATTTGCTTGTTGCTTGTCGGGCAGCCTTTCTTGCGCCTTCCGGAAAGTTTGGGGTTTTCTCTGTCAGCAGTCGTCTGAAAGCTTGAGGATTTGGCAAAGCTGTGTGCAGGTTCAAAGCACAGTGCATCGCGCACATGCAGTGTTCGTTTCTAGGTTTGGTCTGTTTCATTTGTCAACATCCCACGATCTGCGTTACACTGGGATTCATTCATTCGGACGTCGGGCATCTCTGGAGTTTGCGATTCATTTGGAACACACAGACCTGACCACAGAAAGCCCACAGTTCCGTCCAACCTTGCGTGGATGAGCAGGTGCTCTCAGAACGTGCTGAACATCAGTGATGCAGGGATCGTGACGTTTCTTGATGCACCAAGTGTCCAATTTTGTCTGCAGAATGGGAGAGCAGTCATAACCACTGCTTGTGTCACACAAATGTCACAACAATTCATTTGTCATCAGCAATTAGATCCCAACGATTTCCAAACATGCGAGGGTTATCCAGCAAGTTCCTGACTTTGTGTTGTGAGGTATTGGGTGGCTCTGCGGCAGAGACCGAGTTTATCGCTGTCAGATTGAGAATTTCACTGACATGACAGTCCGAGAAAACTAAGTCCTTCTGCACAACTGAACTTTTGCGCGGAATCGTCCAGTCGATCACGCCACACTGGAATCACCACAAAATGTCCATAGCTGTCTGGTCCAGAACCTTGCTTTCCATGTTTTGTTGGTTGCAAAAAATCTCTGAACTGTTGACTAAACAAATGGAGAAAACGATACATTTCCGCCAGTGTAGGAGACATGGCAGAATGCTGAGGATGCATGGAAAATATTGGTTGGTCAGATCAATTGCCCCCTGATGAAATCTGATCGAACTTTGAAACTCACGTGTTGTTCACGAGGGGCTTTGTCCCCTGATCGCGTCACCTTGGGGTAAATTGTTACGGCCGATGTGATCAATGATGTTTTTTGCGTGGATCAAAGTTTGTCTCATTCAAGTTGACCCAATTTTGTGCACCATACAGTCTGTGTTTGAAGTTTTAAAACGCGAGCTGCACTCTGGGTTCTCGTTCCCCAATCCGTTTCTGTCTTACACAGGTCACACTCGTACAGTACCTTCACAGCCTTCCAAAAATAACAGCCTCATCCTTCTTGCTGTGTGTACGTTTTTCCTGCGAAGTATTTGCCCACTGTATGATGTTAAATGTCATAGACACAAAGCACTATCCACAGCAATTTCACCAAAATTCATGCTGTTTTTGCTTGAGAAGTCACGCCACTGAAGGCTGCAGGGGGGACGAAGACTCCTTTTGTCTGTCAAAAGTCAGTTTCAGTCAAAAAGAGAAAAAGTGTCGTTTTGCAATACCATGCATGCAGGTTTGTGATGTGTCGTCTAAATTGTGAGCATCGAAATGACTGTTGATAAAATGATCCCCCAGCTCTTGAAGTTGCTTGAATCCACACAGATGTATTTCGATCATCTGGGCAGTGCACATTTCTGCAGATGCCAAAGTTCTGGAAATGTGATGCTGCCAACCTGACGATTCTAGGTATCATTACCAGAGCCATGAATCATGTACGTGAAAGCAGAGATGTTACATACTTTGCAGCTGCAGGCACACCACACCACGAAAATAATCACAAACAGCATTATGTGCCTTGTTGTCAGTAAATAAATCTGGATATGATAGGTGTGTCTGTGTGTTGCCTGCAAATACAGGTTTCATCCAGAAAAATAACATGGTCTAGACTTTGACAAATCAATTCCAAATTTTTGCCAAAGAGTTCTTCAGAGCGCCAAACGGATCTCACAAACACAGGTTCAAGCAACCATGCATGCAGCTTGATCTTTGTGCCACACGCTTGGCCAAGGCAGATTTGACATTGCAATAATCAAAGCATGAAAAGTCAATGTCACGGTACGCATGGTCTCCCCCGACATTTTGCTTTGAGTTCTCTGCGTAAAGTCCAGAACCTGCAGGCGGGAGTTTCGATGCCAGCAACTGAAGGCCACAATGTTTTCTATTTTGATCTCTAACCGATGTTGGAGAACCGACATTTCAATTTGTATTTCTGACATTTGTTTGTGGGTCTGTTGTCGGCGGGAAGCTTGCACAGGTGAATTCGTTTATGATCGCAAACTCTCACGCAGGGAGAACTCTCGCACTCACCTGAAGTGCGCGGCGCTGTGCGGGTTGAGGAGGATGCTTGAGAATGTTCACACTCCAGGCCACAACCTGGATGAATGCCTGACTTGCTGTTGTGCATTTGATCATGATGCGCGGTAAAATGAGCTGTCAAAACACACGTTAACTTTTGAGTGAGAGGACTGTGGAAAAGCGAACGGCCTCTCCAAGACCAAAGTCTTGACTGGTTCCACAGATTTGCCCTTCATGCTGGAGATGCCTCAAAGTTCACCTCGTCGTTTTCACGCAAATCAGCCAAAGTATGCTTCCGTTTGTTCAATGAAGCGTTCTTCCCTTTCAACGTGAAGAGCAGAGATCGACGGGTTTGTTGTTCCGCGAGAGTCTTTTTTGAGATTCGTTGACGCTGTTGGTCGTGCTTTCACTGCTTACTCCTGTGCAGCATCTGTGTGAAAAAGTTGAGTTTTTTTCGTTCACCACTTTTCTGTCACTCTTGGTGATGACCTGACCGAACACTCGTGAAACCTACTTCTGACGTTGAAGGGAATCGAATGTCCAATCTGGGTACGCTCTCGGGGACACCAAACAATGATGTGTGATGTCCCTTTGGGGCAAAAGCACCATGTGGTTGAAACCGAAACAAAAGTCGGCCAGGATGTCCCATGTTGCATTGCGTCACGTCATGTCCTATCTCAAGGGACGCAAAGAGGGTGCACGCCCCCTTGGACATCGCACTCGCAGTTGCCTTGCGCACTTCTTCTTGTTGAAGTGAACGAGTCACGACGGATTCTGAATGTTGTCGTTTCAGCTGAGGCGGAAGAGCAAGGCGCAGGAGGCGGGGCTGCGCGAGGCCGACCTGCTGCTCACCATCAACGGCTACTCGTGCAGAGACATGTCGCACGCCACCGCCATGACCCTCGTCGACACCTCCGGCCACACACTCACCATGACCGTGCTCAGGTCTGTCTGTCTGTCTGGTCTGTCTGTCTGTCTGTCTGTCTGTCTGTCTGCTACCGTCAGGGAAAAGTCTTGTGAAAAAGTTGCTGCTCATGAAGTGCCGATCAAGAAGCTTCCCGTCAACAAACAGGACTGAATCAACAAACTGATGCACAGCTCAGACTTCCTGCTTCCCACTTCAGCTGTGTGAGAAAAAGTATCAAACTGCATGGAATCTGGCTGATCACTTTCAGCGGATGCGCCTGTGACTATTGTTTCAGTCTGAGGCTGAAGTGCCTGCAGGTACACAAACATACACTGTTGCCGAAGCCATGTTCGTTTCCGCCAGCTGCGGAAAACAGCTCTAACCAGCTCGATAACAGATCCGCTTGATTTAGTGTTGACAGAATGAACTCGAGAAATGGCTTTTTTTCTCCTCGACAATGCCACGATTTCGTTGACTGCACGAAGACGCACGGTTTGTTGACGAGTCAAATTGTTGAGATCTTTGATGAAGATCAGGAGTCTCGAAACAACGCGCGAATGAAGAGTCGCCACGCTGTGTGGAACTGTTTTTGTTGTCAGGCCTTGCCTCCATCCCGGGTCACTCATACCGGTTTTGTTACTTCACATTCATGAACATGGAATTGATTCAACCAGGTAGAGGCAGAAGCACCAAATTTTCTCTTCTTGCGTTGGATCTTTTGGTCAAAATTGGAGACTGGCGATTTTTTGTTGACATTTCAATTTGTGGCTCTCGCAGATTGAGCCTCACGTCGACACAGATTTCGATCTCCCACACGGAGAAAACAATGAAAGGTGTTTTTCACAGCAAAGTTTGTTCATCTTCAAACGCGTTTCAGTGTACAAACACTGCAACACCTGTGTGTTTTGTTCGCTTGTGGTCGAACCAGTTCTGAAGTCAACCGTCCACAATCAGAGACAAAGAAAACTGATTTATTTTCAATAAATAACTGTGGCTCAACGATGATTTCTCCCAATCGAAGAGACCAGGTCACTTCCGCTGTGAGCTGCAAGGATCGCTCTGATTCCGATTCTGCTTGAGAAATGAAGTATCTTGTAGACGATAAGCAAACGATAAGCATTCCTCCCCCTCGTGCTGACGGCCAGCGAGGTATTTGCACTGACAAACCGATGAAAACGAGCAGCATCCGACCATACATTGCAAATTTCGTTTCCGATGCGCACATTTTGTTCTTGGCATCGTAAGCCTGCGCTGCAGAACCAGTTTCTGTGCATTTGCTTGTTTATCTTACGTCTGGGAGTCTGTGCATTGTTGCATCAAGAAAGATAGTCTGTTCTTTGAAGTGTCTTTACTCGATGCAAAGAAGATAAAGAGTGACAAGGAAGAAATTATCTGTTCCACCTCTTGGTGGGATCTTGTTGGAATTTTGTCACAGACAGCAGTCAAACCACCAACATCTCTGCAAGGAAAACAAAACAGATTGTTCGAACACTTGAGAACAATTTTGAGGAGGGAACCAGGCTTGTTGCGGTGTGGTTTCCCAATTGAGTTCGAGCTTCCGGAGCGCGCAGTGCGGTTGTGAACAAAAAGCGAAAGATGGTGGCAACGATAAGTCAATTAGTTGCTGAAAATAGCAGAGACACTTTTCCAAGGAAAATATACGTCATAAAAAGGTGAGTTTTTGTCAGATTTATCAAAGCAGACTTGTTCAGATCAGCCGAGTGGAGGGATTGTGTTGGGCAGCGAAGAACTTGAATCCGCCGAAGATCAGCGAATTCACCCAACTGTATTTTTTCTCCCCAGAGGGACCCAGGACAAACACGCGGTGGACGCAGCCTTCCAGACGCTCGGTCCGTCCAAGGCGGTGCCGGCGCACATCCTCCAGGGCCAGAGTCGCGCCGAGACGTTCAACGGCGGCGGCCCCGGCGGCGCTGCGGACGCCGTTGTGGACCACACGGAGGCGGGGGCAGCGAGCGCCGCGCTCCAGACGTACCACGTCAACGGGCCGGAGGATGACAACGTGCGGCGCACGCAGCAGACGTTCTACGACGGCGACACGACGCGACAGGTGACGACGGAGACGAGTCAGCAGCAGTTCGGAAGCACCACCGTCACCAAGGTGCGGCGCGAGGAGGTGTCCACGTCGGGAGGCTGGCCTGCCTCCCCTAGCACGCCTCACAGACAAACACACTACGAAGAGAAAACCTCTTCGTATCCTGGCTCCGTACCCACCTTCAGTGTGACCAAGTTTGGGTCGTCTACGACACAGCAGTCAAAGCCAGGAGTGTGGGCCCCGTCGGGGGCGGGAGGCGGAGGTCTGAGCGTCTCTGCCCCTGAGGGAGTTCACGTGCAGCAGAATCCAGATCAGTCCGTCACCATGACCGTCGGTCTGGGATCCCCCAGACAACACGACCTGGCGTCGCCGAGACACAGAGACACTAGTCCCAGTGGCTACCAGGCTCCTCAGTCTGAGCCGCTGGAAAAACACGCCCGCCACTTCAACGTGTCTAAAGTACAAGTTGGCAACAAGCCCGACGTTTGGGCGCCAGGGAGTGATGGGTTGGAGGCTCCGGTGCTGAGACCCTTCATGGTGGACACACCCAGCAAATGGAGCCCGACCCCTGCGAGGAAGCCGATCCCACCCGAAACGGCCCCCAAGCCTCAGTTGAAACAGCCGACTCAGTATGACCCCGCTCCGGAGCCGCAGTACGACGTTCCCGACGCGCAGCCAGACCCTCGCCCCGCCTGGATGCAGCTCGACCCGGCGCACCGGGACTCGCCCATCTCGCGCATCCCCAGCAACCCGGCCCTCATCGAACCGCTCCACTTCTCCGAGCTCATCCGCGGCGGCGAGAGCTTCAGCGACGAGGACGAATACCTCGACTCGCCCAACACCTTCGCCAGAAAGAGTGCGTACTGTACTCCCATCTTCCTGCTTTTTGGTCTGAAGACTTCCATATATGACGTGCTTTTCAATTTTGAAGAGATATCCAAATTACAGGACTTGGTTCTATTTTTTGACAAATGGACATTACTTTTTGGAAAGACTTTGACTTCTTGTTTTGGAAATGTGTTTTGTTGTCCTGTGATTTGATATCAGTCCGACTTCGTGTCAGCTGAGGAAGTTTTGAAGTGAGACGAATTTGTCCTTGCAACTTTTGTCCTTTGTTCTTGTGGTACAATGGCGAAGTGAACAGTCTCTTTGGAACACTTTTGTCTCATCTTTCCCTTTCATTTGAATCATATAAATTGGACGTTCTTGTTGCTCCGCACAAATTGTCTGGGAGTCCTGCAAATTCAGTTTGAATCGTCAATGCTCATTATAATTGCCTTGATCTGTGAAGGAGTTGGTGGAATTTGGTTTGGTTTGTTGAGCCAAGCATTAAAAATGAGATCTTGTATTGGAATTCCAGGTTTCTTTAATAGTAAGTATGTTCACGGAATGCAGCTTCAGCCTCGAATACAGTTTCACATGTTCAACATCTCATTCACGTAAAGTTGTTGGGATTTTGCAAGAGAAATTAACGTGCGTCGTGCTTCAGCGGACCTTTGAAGATCCAATTGTTTTCTTGCAAAATTTCAAGAGATGAATGTTTCAACTAAACACCTGCAGACATGCCGACATTTCGACACTCACAGAGTAGGCACACTGCACATAAGCGAAGGAGTCAGGAACATGTATTTTTCGAAAACACATTTTTCTTGAGCATTCAATACAGAATCATTTGTGTGTTTTCGTTTGGTGTGTGTAAGTGTGTAGACGTGGATGTTACCGTACGTGTTTCTCAAATTTTTTGGAAGGTGTGTGGAACAAAAGGCCACAGACTTTTTTTGCGTCGGCTGTGACTGCTATGTTACAAAGCAATCGCTGGTGTCACTCAGCCACGCATATTCCAAATCTTCCCAAACATTTGAATTGTGTTGATTTGTGTTTCTGTAGCACAGTTCTGTTTGTTCAGTTTCTTCTTTTCTGTCAGCCTAATCGCACGTATTATCAATTCAGTACTTTCTTTCGTTGCCTTGATCCAAGGCATTTTCAGTTTGCGTTGCACATCACATCAAAGTCGACTCGAGCAGATCTTCAGTTGAGAAAAAATGTAAAGGAAGCAATTCAACGACTCCACTTCTTTTTCTTTGCTGCACATCAATACTGATTTGCTGCAACACTTGTTGTCTCTATGTCTCTTTGTTGCCTTTCTTGCTGCACACCAAGACCTCTTCAGTGATATTTTGCAACGAACTCGTGTGCCTTCGACAATTGTGTTCCGGGGAATTTTTTTGATCAGATTCCAGGAGTCTGATCTGAAACAGACATTTTCCGAAACTGAGATGTTTGCATTGCAGAGAAGATCTACGCGGACTCGTCCTTCTACGACGACCCCGAGGCGCGCTACCCGACCATCGAGGAGCAGATCAAGATGGCGCGCAAGGTGGCGCTGTCGCTCATGTCGCCCGCCAACAAGAAGGCGCGCGGCCACAAGATGTTCATGAAGCGGCTCAAGAAGTCGAGTCGCTGGGAAGCGGGCGCAGAACACCCTGAACAGGTACTGTGTACCCAGGATCAAACCAACGGCATCAAAAAAATTCGCAAGGGAAGGGGGAGAGGTTGCACCACTCGCAGATATGAAAAAATTATTGCTGCCCTCAACAGGTTGTGTGTTCTTTTTCTAACCATTTTGAAGAATCTTAGTCGTGTTCACTTATTTCGTTGTCGCATTCAGGTTGAGTTTTACCTGGACGAACTCGACGATGAGCCGGAGGAGATGTATCACGTGCCAGAGCCGTGGAAGAATCCGGGACACACGTGGCACCCCCAGCGCCAGCCCGCCCCTGCCCCAGCCGCCCGGCCGGGCTCGGGCGTCGTCTTCCGCAATCCCAAACCCAAACCGGCTCCACCACCCCTCGGGGAGATGCCTGCCAATGTGCCCGGACTGTACGTTCCCCCACCTGCTCCGTATCAGCTGCCCAAGGAAGAGCCCAAGCCGGAACCTGCTTTCAAGTTGCCACAAAACCCAGCCTACAAACCTTCCATCCCTAAACCCTTCAAGCCGTCGATGGTGGATGACGTGCCTGACGAGGGTCAACATGGGATTGAGGAGCCACCAGCTGCTCGAGATTCCCCCGTCTTTAAGCCTTCAAGTGAATTCACGAAGGAGTATGACGAAGACATGGAGATCCCGATGGCGCCGCCGCCGCCGCCGCCCCCGATCCCCACCCTTTCCAACTGGGCCACACCTGTCGGATCCAAACCCGGAGACGACAGAGAGAGCATGAAGAAGAAACTGAACAAAGAGGACTTGGAGAATGTTCGGCTGTATGGCAAGAAGTCAATGCACAATATGGTGTCACCGCAAGTGTGCTTCAGCCTGTCCGACGATCTGCGCAACATGAAGGGCAAAGGCGGGAAGCTGTTCGCGAAGCGACGGGCGCGAGCCGAGCAGTGGGTCGTGGAGGACAAGCAGGGCCTGCCGGGTCCCAACCAGGAGATCCGCTCCAAGATCCTCAACAAGTCAGCGCAGGAGCAAGCGCTCAACTCTCCGCAGACACCGGACGACTCGGTGGATTTCAGCGTGCCATCTGGAAACGTGAATCGTCTCAAGGAGCTCATCACACAGACCAAGTCTGCGAAGAGTCCATGGCAGGCGGCCGCCGAGGGTGACTTGGACGGCGCGTTCGACCACCTGCACTACAACACGGTGCCGCTGCGGGGCAAGAAGGGAGGCTCGACCAGCCTCGTCGACCTCACAGGTATCGACGCTCGCTACAGGTCCTCGAACCCGGCCGCCGCCGACGCCTGCCCCGACTACTCTACCGCAACCACGTACAGCAAGGGGCGGCCCCAACCCTCCTCCTCTTCTGCGCGCCCAGCCGCCGCTCCCAACCTCCCCTCCCCGCAAACCCAACCCAAGCTGCCCGAGTTCACGCGCAAGATCCAGCCGTGGAGCAGCAGCGTGCCCTCGTCCGGACCCTCCTCCGCGGGTGCTGTGATCGATTGGAGTGAGTTTGGCGAGCCCGCCAGTCATGTGTCCAAACCCGGTGAGTGCTGTGCAGTGTTAACATCCCAAGTGCTCAGTTTGTTGCCACGGATCGGGAAACAAAACAATGTTTGAAGTCAGACAATTTTTGAACGAATTCTTCTGGTTTTCCCTTTTTGTGGCTGTCAAGTCGTGTCAACAACCACAAAAGTTCCTAAGTCTGGTTGATTTGATTGTGATGTGTTGTCGTTTCTTCCAAACAATTCTGAGGACTTTTTGTGGCAGTCTGATTGAATCCCCGTGTCTTGCGCAGATCACTTTGAGCAGCTCAAACTCATCATTGCTGAAAAAACAGAGAAAAACTGAGAAAAAACTCGAACCAATTCGTGACAATTCCACTCGATGGCCGGTTTTGCATCCTTGTGACTGCGGACATCATTCAGCTTCAGCACAGGGCGAATACAACCAAAGTTTGACGGGCCACACAGAGCCTTCCGTTCATTCCATTCTTCGTTCATTCTGTGCTTCTTTCACAATCCTGTTTTTCTCTGCCCGCTCTTGGATAAAATTAGCTATTTCCACCTGCAAATTCTGTCTTGTTCTTTCAGCGTCAACGGCTTCCTACAAGCCTTCAGCTCCAGACTACAACCGCAGAATGAAGCCATGGCGCGGGTCTGGAGACTTCGACCACGTCGACGTGAGCAAGGCGTCCGGGGACGGAGGCGCCTACCGCACCGTCTCCTTCAAAACTCCCTCCGCAAACTTTGGCGCCTTCACGGGCACTCCGAGTCACACAGTCAGCAACAGCATCCCTGAGGTGCCCGCCACGGGCGAAGCCCCGGAAGGATTCTCAGACTTGTAACCAGAGTGGAGTCTGTTATCCGTGAGCCTGTGGTGCTTTTGTAGGAGTAGATCAATCCACTTTCAGCCAAGATATAGAGATGTGACAAAGGCAAGACACTTCATCTCCATCATGACATGGCGTGCAGTCTGGATAACAAACCAGCAGAACAGGACACAACATCTGCACAAGGATTTAACGAAAAGACTTCGTCAGAGGAATAACTGGATAATCCAAGGTTCAGTCAGTGGAAAAGAAGTTGCGCAATGTGAGATGGCCATGCATTCCGCTGTGGTTCTGATGCACAACGAGAGGCGAAGTAAGTTGGCTTCGTCACATCATTTGTTGCCATTTGTTTCCATTTTTCAATTGCCTGGAGTTTGAGATAGAGATGAATAGTCTGCACACCTGTTGGATCTTAACTCGTTGCTGAGTTCACACAGGAAGAGTAACGAGTCAGTTCTTGTAACTCTTCCCGAGGATGTTGTTTTGTTTCGATCACACAATTTTTTGTTCGCTCCGCGTATTTATTTTGTTGAGAAAGCTTCGTCACCTCTGGATTTGGTTTGTTCCAAAGTTGCAACAACCAATACAACTTCGCTTCAAATGCGGATTTTTTTTCGCTTTGTGTGATTGCTTTTCTGAAAAAGCTGTCACAGCAAGTGTTTTGTTTCGTTTGACCATTTGAAACATACGTGGCTGTTTCGAATCAGTGATCAATTGAATGTTGGACATTTCTGCGCATTCGACAGCCTGCTGTGAAGAACCCTTCTCAGCCAGGCGCTTTCAGGCGCTCAGGTTGCTGCATTGTTTTTGAGAAAACATAATCACGGACAACTTTGCAACCGGCGCAAAGCTCTGATGGAATTACGCTGAAACATTTTGCGTTTTCGGAAATGTCTGGATGTCAGAAGAAATTGGTGAACAAGAACAGAACCATGTTCTCTTGAAGCCACAACCTGAATGCTGCACGGTATTGGAACCTTTTCTGTCTGTTCTCGTTTTCGAAGCTTTCTCAATCCTCAAGTTGATTTGGCTGTTGTGGGCAAAATCATATTCACGGTGCAAGTCTGTGTTACTTGAAAACGTCTGTATTGTGTACATACCACTGTACAGGATCCTTGTGTGATAACCTGTTATTACCATGGCAATTATACAGGACCCAACTTTGTGTAAATATTCACTTTGTGTGATTCTTTGCAGTTTGCATGGTGTGCTTGCTGACAATAAATTAGAAATGGAGTAAGTCACAGCCCACGCAGCAAATAGCAAAACTGGCACCATGGTTGTAAGTCCCTCGACAACTCACCAATCTGCAAAAGTGTTTGCAGCGAGTTTGCAGCCTTTGTTCTTCTGCAAATCTTTCCGTCATTTGACTGCGCTGGCGCAAGCCGCGCTTTAGGTGCAGTTCAGCCAAGTCGTCAACTGCTTGAGTTTCAAAAGGATGGAACACTTTTTGCGAGTATTTGTGTTCAGCTGAAAACACTTCGCGTTGCGTCTTCCCGTCGGACGAAGCTGCATCTCTATCGGAAGGAAGGAGGCTGCGCTGTGAGCACTCAACCTCAGCGGTAATGTTATCAAACATCGCGATTGTGTAGGAGCCTGCTTCTGACAGATACTCAGGCCTCGAAGCAGGGTGAACATGATAGAAAGTGTAAAAAGGCTAGAGAGGTGGCTAGAAATAAGTAGCCGCCATCTTGAATTGTGCCAAATTTAGGCATCCAGGTTGAGTATCACGTTACCGCAGCTGACTTTTCGGACGGTAGTTCTGACCGTCTGACATGTTCATTTACCTTCTTGGATTTTTTTGCGACAAAACTTAAGCGAACAAAATGACATAACTGCCTTGTCCGAGCACAGCAAGGCCAAATTAAAATTTGTGCCCTTTCAGAAACGGCACATCGACTTGCAAAATCTTGATGCCTGCACGGTGACACACACCGCATTGCAACCTGGCAAACTGATCTGCAGTTCTTCGGTTCAGAATTGAAAGAAAATGTCACAACTCAATTGTCGAACACTGACACTGTTAAAACCAATCATCCAACTGGAGTGTTTTCCTTGTACAAATGTCCATGACTTGTGCGCTTATTCCTTCAAGTACTTCAAATGTCTGGAGCAGTATTCGCAAAAAGACGTGTACGAAACGCTGTTTGTACACGAAGTCCCTGTGAGAATTTGAAGTCTTGTAAAGTACTGTTGTGATCATGTAAATAAACGACATGTGATTGACCTGCAGAAATCTTTTGCGTTTCGTTCTGATCAGAAAGGGGACGACGTTGTCACGTCCCACGGTGTCTCGTAATTTTTGAGTAAACAAGAGATCAGATGTCACAGAGCGCGCGACCACTGGTGGTGACTGGCAATTGTTTCCGTAATTTCTGAAATTTTCGACACTTAGACTGGGCTCTGTCCCAAACCACAAATGGGATGCGGGCATTTGGGATAGGTGAAAAGTGACCAGAAATCAATTCTGTATGATGCCAAAATTTAGAGACAGGTCACGCATTGTCTGACCCTTCCTGGGGTCAGAGCTTCCCCTCCAGTCCCAATGTCTACACACACACTAAACAACGCCAGAGTGACAGCATCTTGCGCGCCCTGCCACCAACCGACCACGCGCTTGATGAAAACGACTCGTCTGGACGGTCCACAACGTTCGCACTTGCTCAACGATTACACCTCAAAAACAAGACCAATAAATTTTTATCCAACATGGCAGTATATTGTTACTGAAAATATTTTATGCCTACATTGCAGTGCTAAATGTAGCGTAACAGCTTTGCAGGGTTAGACGCATTCAAGCTGGGATATTTCGTAACAGCAGCAGGTGCTGCCGGAGTTTTTTCTTTTTTTGCAAACTAATGATCGTTTGTCGAGGGTAAAGTCGATTTCCAAAAATTGATTTCAAGGCTTGGGGGGTTGAGCTTTTCGCACGATGTGAGAATTCATTCACTTAGCTACACTAAACATGAACATGCAATACAGAAACACGGTAATAAATATAAATTAACAGAACTATTTGACATCACATTCAACATCCCTTGGTAAAGATTATGTACGATGATCAAAACAAAAACGAGGATAAACGTCCTAAAATGACTTACATCCTACCTACAACATGTGTTCGCATTTTATCTACAGCCGAACAACTTTCAGGTCCAAAATATCAAAGCAAGGCATAAAAATTGCGGGTTAAAAACGTTGAAAAAATACTGCGATTCTCTGACTTTGCTCTTATGTACAAAGTTTTGTTCTTACAAATTTCTACATTTGTACACAAAGCGATTCACAGAGTCAGAAAAATTGTACCTCCAACGTTCTGTTTCATTCCTCTTTGTTCCGAGATCGCGACAAACGTTTCGTGTTTTCCCAGCAACGTTCTCGCATTTTTGCTTCATTCTATCCGTGTTTCTTGACTGTCATGCTCCTCCTTTCCAACAACAACCACTTTTTCACTTCAGGAGTTCAAGTGCTAATGTTACTAGTTCAGGACAATTCTGACAAAAAGTGGCACAAGAAATGTTGATCACAGAGTTGAGAAAATGGACAAAAATTTCATTCACGAATCGAAGAGCCGAAAAGGCCAGAAACTGAAAGGAAAAACACTTGCAAAGGCACAAGCCAAAATTCGTGTCATGTTCGGCAAAGTACAACACAATTTCTCGACAATTTTGTTCTGAAAGCTTTCCCAGGAGACTGAAAAAGTTCTCTCCCTCGTTTCTTCTATCAAAAAATCCTTCACTTCTCAACATTTGTTCTTTTTGAAGTCATGACACACTGAGCTGTTTAGAATGTACAACACTGATCGACACATAAGAGATCCACCCAATTTCCCATTTCCTTTCAAATGCCTTGCTTCAATGTACACCTTCCAACTTGTCATTCCATCTTCGTCACACAGAGCTTGTCTCTGAGCGGCTCGGGCGAACCGAAGCCAAGCTGTTGTTGAGCGAACACGCCCAAAAAGGTCGAGCAAAGCTCGCGCAACCTGTTCAGAACTCGCTAGTCAGTGATGCTGTACGACTCCCCTTCCCTCCTGGAGGTAGATAAATCTTCTTGAGCGATTCAAGTTTGGTGATGGGTGCAACAGTAGTGCGACTGTAGTTCTGGACAGGTTGAACGCACGGAGTCCCAGTCGATTTGGCTGTGGACAGTTCCAAGACGTTCAAGTCTTGACTCGTTCGCTCCGACCCTTCGAAAGGCACTTCAAGCTGCCACATATCTGGCGCACAGAACCAGATGCTTCGCTGTGCAGGATGTTCGAGTTGACACTCGATATCCACTCTATTTCATTTTGATAACAGCTGAGGACTAGAATAAAACAAAACGTGCACGTTTAGCCTGCAAATGAAAACAGTGCTGTGCAGTGCGCAATCGCAATACGTCATACGTAAATTCACATCTGAAGTTTGTGCCTTTACAACTGAAGCTCTCGAGTCATCTCTGTGCACTTTAACAAAATTGGGAGGCTGTCTGTGCATAGCTTCAACAATCAGTGCACAATAACAAAGTATGCACAAAATTACACTTCGCTACAGCCTTCGCACTTTGAATTGCACCTTCGATCCAGTGACCTTCCTTTGCAATACGTTTTCTCCCTCATTTTTCAGAATCGACAGATTCTGACAAGTCCACATTCTCTGCCTGTTCGTTCACACGTGTGTCAAAATACATGACAAACAGCAATGAACGCCTCACTCTCTTATGGCCTGCCTGCGAATTCACTTCCGCAGAACACGCTGAATGCAACATTCAACAGCTGTGTTGGCGTCGCCACAGTGTCTCATGGCTCCTTCTCCTGTCGCAGAAGTCTGTGCGACGCTGCACCACGTTCATGAAAGACTTCGAGTTCCACAGTAGATTCTCCCTGTACATGCAGAAGTGCACGACCCGCCTTCATGCGCAGGTCTGCAGCTTCACCGGTTTCTGCAAACAAAACCTTCCTTTCAACCCCACTCTCGCCATGTTCTGATGTTGGCAAGCGATTGCTCGTTTCACAGCTGTTTGGTGGCAAACCTGGTTGTGCTTGACACCTTGTTTCGTGCGACGGCTCTTATAGCCCACCCTGCGGGCGCTACTCACCACAAGGGCGTCACGTAGTTTCCGGGGAACGTGCCGAACTCCTTGGTGCGCTCCGAGGTGCCGACGAACCACCCGTCGTCGCACTTCTCCATCACGTAAACAGTGTCGCCCTCCTGCAGCTCCAACTCGTCCTCGTTCTGCGGCATGTACCGGAAAATCGACTTGTACCTGTGCAAAGCAGAAAGGTTCCATCAGAATCAATCAGACTTTTTTTTTTCTGGAATGTCAAGTGAGAACGTGATCCACAAACACTTCACAGAACAACATCCTGTGGGAGCATTTTGAAGAGTTGTTGAGATCAGCTCGCTCGCTCACCTTGGATATATCGGGTCCTCTTCCTTGTACTTGTGGTACCCGTATCCCTCCTTCTTGGCGGCGGGACCGGGCGGGGGTCCAGTGCTCTGTCGCGAGGCATAGTCGCGGAAGTCCTGCCGTCGACGTCGCTCGAGCGAGCCGTACGAGCCGGGGCCGCCGGCCGCCGCCGAGGACGCGCTCGGGCTGAAGCCGTTCTGCGCGCCGGGCGACGAGAACTGCGCGCTCGTCTGGTGCTGGAAGCGCGGCGGCTCACTCGCCGGCACCGGCACCGTCGACGCGCCGCCGTAGCTGTCCGGTCTGCGCGGGAAAAGCTCAAGTGTCAGGTGGATTTCCAGCTTGAACAATGGTTCTGTTTGTTTTCCTTTTCTTTGAGTCAGAGAATGAGACCAAATGAATAAAGTGCTGAAGCTTCGAAATCGGGACGCACCTGTACGAATGCTGCTGCAGCTGCACGTTGAGCTGCGTGCTGCTCGGGGGCGACATGGACGCGCCGACGTCCGCGCCGCTGTTGAGCTGCTCGAACTGGTGGTTCAGCCAGTCGAACTGCTCGTTGTACGCGTTGCTGGCGTACGGAGACAGCGGCGCCTCGGGGATGGTCGGCGCCGGCCCGTTCGAAATGGTGCTGCACGGAGACAGCTGACTGGGCGACCCTGCAACCAACCGACTTGCGAGTTGAAATCCCAAAATGCAATGGGTTGGATATGGTGCTTCAAACCCCATTCCAAAGTGAAGTGCTGATCACGCAACTCGTTCGTGCGTGTGTGGCAAATTGACTGGCGTTTGTGAAAAAGTGATCAAGACCTGTTGTGTCACATTCCCGTACAGAGTGGGGGGTGGCAGATTGGAGCTTGCCACGGCGTCTGCCGTCGACAATCGTTCCAATGCTGTGTGTGCAAACTTGTTTCCTGCTTCCCAACCACAAAATGCGAAGGATTTGAAGAACATGAACAAATGCAGGGCGTAGCGACAGAACTTGAGGAAGAACGGTTGATTCTGGAGGCCAAGTGAATCCTGGAAAGCAACAGTCTGGGGGCACAGATATCCAATGCGGCTCCACTAATTACCCCAGGATTTAATCGTCATGACCTTTTGGCTTGTAATTGTGGTTCCTCCAAGTGGAAGCCTTCACGGCAGGACCAACCTATCTCCAGTGCAGTTGCAAGGGCACCCAAATCCACAACACTTTCCAAATTGCCCAAATTATTTGTAGGAAAATTTATCACAGCTTGAGACTGTTTGGCATACCAAAGGCGGTTTTCTGCATACTGTAGATTCTACTGCACTGTGTTGCACTGACGTACGACCAACAGTCGGCCTGCATGACTTACGCTGCCCATTCTGCTTGCACAGTGCACAGAACCATGATCATAAACCTGCACGCTTCAGGTATCAGAGAATCAGAGAATAGGGCCTCTTGTTCTGTCAGACCGTCAGTGTTGCACAAAACTTCGTCAAAACAAGGCGATCGACTCCATGAGAATTCATGAAGAGAAAGTAAGCTGACACCAACACCAAGATACGGATCATGGACACGTTTTCAGACATTTCGTTCTTGCCTTATCACCAATTTCCTCTTGACACTCCGGCTGGTGCACAGGTGAAACAGCCTTGCAGAAGGATAAAACGTTGCAAGATGTGCGAGCCCCCAACAGGGAAGCACTGATGCCTTCCGATATCGAAAGTCAAACCAAACAGCAAGCCTGCCATAGAAAAATCCACAAGCAGCACTACGGTGCGTTGCACAAGAACTCAAATCTCAGGTGGACAGAATCTTCAGACCGCTCGATTCGAGCAGAACTGTCCGTGCAACCTTGTGTGCTCCGAATGAGAGATGCCATGTGCAGAGAAAAGTCAGACCAAAATCACCAGCGGCAGCTTTCAAGCAAACCCAGCGACAGGCGTTGCTTTTCTTTCTTCTGCTTCACGTTTTGTGTTCATGCAACACTTGTTGGGTCCTGATCGCTGCTTCGAGCAGGCTGGAAGGTTAAACGTTCGCTATCTGTATCGCTGTGCAGTGGCTAATGCAATGTGAAGGTCACCTTCCTTCCAGATCAGAGGAGCATCCTGAGAACTGCACCCAAGTCAAGTGCTGCGAAACCGAGTGCACAAGCCTCTCCAGTCAAACTTTGATTTCTGCAGAATTTCGTGGCACAATGAAACTTGAAGTGTCAAGCGTTGGGATATGGTTGAATCAGCTCAACATCTCGACGAGGTAAACGCCGCACCTTGCATTGCAATGCCTTCAATTTATTTTCAATATGAATTGCAAATTGCAATCTGCTCTTTCCGTGATGCCCATTTTGCTGTCCGTTGCATTGAGCTTCCCTGAAATCCGTCGAAATATTCCAGTTGAACAATTCCTTGCTCAAACAAGAACGCGGTGGAGTTGACACAGCCAGTCTGACCCCACTATGTCCACAGCCGAACCAGTGGTGGGATTGGGGAGGATATGTTTGTATGAAGTCTTTCCACGACGCCTCCGACCACACACGGGGCAGCGTCACAAAGCGGAGACAGGAGAACAAGGACGGATATGTCCATCACTCAAATCTCTGCATCTTCCACACACAGACAGACACAGACACGCACTGGATGGAAGACATGAGCCGCGCCTACCAAGGCGGGAAGATGTGCAGATAGCATGCGTGCGCGAGAGAGTGGAAGAACAACCTGTCTATCACCAAAAAGCAAAGTGAAAACAACTGCTACGAGTGCACGCGACATGCTCCCCACAACAACACTCACGCAAACATCGAGAAACCGAAAGCACCACGAGTGATAGCTTCAAGACACAAGCAAAGGCAAACTCAAGAAAATGCCGCTTTCTTCTACGAGTACACCACTTACAATTGAAACCAAAATTGACAAATCTGAGTTTACTAAATGCACCGAAGAAAATTATGTTACAGATAAAGTCACAAAAATGTTTAGAACTTAGCAGACTAGAAATTAATGTTTCACAGAGAAAAACCTTCACACCTGACAACCCACGAAAGGCCCCATAATCGTGATTGAAAATTCGAAGACAAACAAAAGTTTTCTGAGAACCGTCCCCCCCCCCCCGTCCAAAGCCGCAGTGAACCGAAAACTTCACGGTTTCGTGATTATCAAACCACCCCAGCGAAACGGTGATACTTTGTGCATCAGGTTGTCAGGTGAGAAGACGAGCGTATAGGAAGAAGACTAAAAGCATACCTAGACGGGCGGCGCCCGGCCTGGGCGGCACCGCGGGCGGGGCGGCGGGGGCGGGGCGCGGCTCGGTCGACGTGGACACTATAGTGACGGGCATGTGGGAGGAGCTACCTGCAGCTGGCGTGGGCGCCAGGGACGACATGGGCGTCATGGTGAGGGGCGTCTCCGGCTCCTTCATGATGTCCACGTACTGGACGGGGAAGATGCCCTGCCGGTCCCCGTGCCGACCCTCGAACCAGTTCTCGTCGATGCGCCGAATCACGTGCACCACGTCACCTGACACAGAAATTAGGTTTCAAAAACACCGAGAGATTACAATATCTTCGTCTTCCCAGTTCAAAGCAATAGATTTTCCTGTTGTTTCCGAACACATTGGAGAGCGGAAGTACTGCTGCCCATTGCATTCTTGGAAAGACACATTTCCGATGGCAAGACAAAAATCACAGTCATTGTGGAGTTGTCCCTCACCCTTCCTCAGTGACAGTTCCACGTTGGTCTGTGCGTTAAAGTTGTATTTGGCCACGGCAGTGCCTTCCTTCTTCAGAGCGATCGCCGTCGCCGTTTCCAATGAGGTCACAATCTGAAAGCGAAGTTCGTTTCAGTGTCACCCAGAAATTCTTTGCTTCAGCATTACAGCCACAACACTGAAAGAAAATGGGTGCTGCTGCAGGAAGAACTGACCTCGACATAGTTGCTGGGGAAGATGCCGATCCTGCCGTGGTGTTCACCCTCGTACCAGTTGTGATCGATCTGTCGTATCAGGTACACGATGTCGCCCTTCCTGAACGACAACTCCCTGCAAGGAAATCATTCTTCTGCGATAAGAACTGCCCCTTCCTTTGTGGTGGCACTTGCAACTGTTTCCTTTCTGAGAACTTGGAACTGAGTGGTGTCCGTTTCAGAATGACGACATCAGATTTTGGTGCCCCTGCTCCCCCAACTACACGTGTGTCTCACCTGGGGTTTTGAGCGGTGAATTTGTAGAGCGCCTTCGCCTTGCCGCGCACCTGGTAGCCGGACTTTTTGGTCGGGCGCGCTATGGAGTGCGCGTCGAGCCCTTCCTCGAAGCGGTGGTCTGCGGACGGGATCGGAGACTTCTGCGACGGGCTGTGAACAAGCAACGACACGACGCATGAGCGACACGTCCACAGGCTCAGGACGTTCAAATATATCACAATCGTAACAAAACTGCAAGCAAAGAAGTTGTGCATCAATGAGCACTGACAGAATATTGGGTTTCGTTGTTCGGGAATTAATTTTGACAAGAATCCCTTGCGCCTTCACCATTGATTGATCCTTCACAACAATTGACAGCGTTTACGCGTCGCCACTTTAGAATGATGTCACACAAACATTGTTTCTCATTCCACTCTGAACACAGAGTTATTTTGTCGTGGGATATGGATTATAATTATCACTTTCTTGTCACTTTCTCTTGTTTAAATTGACTACAGGTTAGTGTAAGCAACAGCGCAACAACAAACTTCGTCAACAAACATTAGTGGAACTACATGAAATTCAGCAGTGTAAAAATTCCAGTTTGTCTCTCCGTTTCTTTCTCCTTTCCCAATTCTTGTGCTTCAATTGTCTTCTTTTGTTGTTTGTCTTTATCTTTGCGTGGGGACTGCATTTGATTCCAGGTGAAATGTCGACAGAAGGACACTTTGCTGTGAAGGGATTTGTACATTTCCAAATTCTCTTGACGTTTTCTCGACTCAGTAACACTGCAAGGGGGACATGTTTTCGGATTGAACAAAGACCATGCGAAAAGGGAACATGAACAAGTGCAGCGGGACAACAACGGACAATCAACCTGTGGAATTTAACTTCACGCGTCAACAGAAATAATCGCTCGCGTGACTCGGGTTAAAATCTGTCTTGCACCGAACTTTCGTCGCATTCAGTCTTGTCAAAACAAGTGACAGACACAGGGGTCAAAATTGAACAAGAGGTGCACGAGCACAACCGCAGCAGCGTGTGAGCGTTACCGCCAGTAAGACGGGATGAACGGGTCAGGCCGCAGCTCATCGACCATGTCACCGATCGCATCGATAATGTGCCCGAACTCATCACTGAGAAACATAATGACAGCAGCGCGTCAACACGAATTACGGGGCTGGGCGATGCTGACAAAAATGTTGACCGGAAAAATTGATCCTGACTGGTGAAAAAATAGCAGCAGACGCGGGCTCCAGCTGAACTGCAAAATACTTGGTTGAACTGGCCACAAATCTGGGGCGGGACGGTGCAAAATCCAAAGGAAGATTTCATGACTCGTAGTGCAGAGACAATAGGTACTCATTGTACTGTATCCGGAGTGAGTTTTTCATAAAGAAACGTCGCTTCAGCGTGTGTTCAGGCATTTTAACAGGGCTGAAGGGTCACTTTTGTTCGCGATCTGCGGTTCCTGCAGGTTCTGCGTGTCAGCGCAGCCGGAGCGGGATCTCGCGTGCTCTCACTCACACCTCGCACTCACACCAAATCTCGCCGTCACCAACAAAACTTGTCTTTCTTCTTCAGAAGTACCATCGCTGAGCAACACACGATCTGACCACAAGCAGTTTGCAGCTTGATCAATGTTGTGAGAAACGCGTACTTAATCAGATGACAAGTTTTGCAAAGCTCAAAACGAAACAAAAACAGAAACACACAGGTCCGGACAAAAGTGCAGGAGAAACAAGAATCAGCAGTTCAACGCGTTGTCTGATTTCATCGCTTTGGACGAAAATCAATCCGTTTCAGACAGCCTTGTTGCGGCAACAAATCTGCGTGTTATCTGACAAAATCAGCAGTGGATCCTGTCGGACAAACAACAACTGCAACGGGAATTCTTTGAAGTTCTTGGCTGACACCGTTTTGCAGAAAATATTTTTCGTAAATTTTGTGCGATCCACTGCGTAAAAGTCATCGAAAGCGCGAGAAGAGAAGTTGAGACAGAGGTTAGCTGTGAAGGTTGAGAGTTAGCAACCACCTTGCGTCCCCCATGGGGCCTGGAGAATTGTCAGCTTTATCCAAGCCCGCTAGTTTCAGCCAATACTTATCATCCCTGCAGGAACAATGTATCAACAAGAAAATTCCAAATGTTCAAAAAGTGGAACGAAGCAGTCGAACAAGTGAGTACTCGTACATACATTGACCAACAAGCTCTGTGTTTTGAAAGAACCTGTTGGAAGCTCTTTCAAGCGAGACAGGCTTTAGTTTTTGTCAGGTTTTCAAAATAACAATTTAGTGCACAAGTTGAGAACAGCTGTGGTGACAAGCTGAACCTCACTTCACGCGCCGCTTCAACAATCATCAGCTGCGCAAGCGCGACTCCCCATTCAAGGTTTAAACGTTCCATGAGTGCGTCACTGCAGGTCGCTCTCATTCCAACGGTAAGGAAGGAGTATTGTTTGAAAAGGATTGGTACAAATTTACAGAAGTCGGTCAAGATTTCATCTTCCACTGAAGATTCTTCGTGTTGAGTCGAAAGTTCGTATGCCTCGCTTTTACTTGTCCATGAGGGTTGGTAAGACCCACGATGCTGTGCGATCGTGGGTCAACAAATGCGGAGAGCCCAACTCCCTTTGCCTTGACCAACTTCTGAACCAAAACCACTTGAGTAACAGTTCTGAAAATCTACCGAAAACGAGCATTAACAATTTACAAAGAATTGAATCCAGTGTTGAGAACTCTACCTAAGCGCGCGAGGTATTTACAGAGGAACTGCGGAAGAGTGGAGGCGGTAGGTACTCACGTGAACCAGTCCGAGTGGCGCCGCCGCTCGTTGTTGGACATTTCCTCGGCGAAGCGCCGCCGCTTCTCCTCGGCGAACATCTGCTCCTGCGAGAGACGCAACAACAGGGTCAGTAAATCCCGCAGCAACGCGTTGAGGGAGACGAGCGCGGCCTCTCTCCGCTTTCTGCTCATCATGGGACGATGGTGTGCAGTGACGGTGCAGCGTGACGTGTCAAGCAAATGTTTTAACTCCAGGATACGACTCTCCACACTTCGTCTCAAGGGTTTGCCATCTTATCACTTTCTCCTTGGAAACTACACAAAAGCCCAGGCTTGGTCATTTCACTTTTCTGTGCATCGGAAGGCTTGACATGTCGGCCCAGATAGCGTTTTTCTCGCCACAACCACACAATGCAAAAACAAGGCGGCCCATTTGATGTCCATGCAGCAGTTATGAATGTGAAGATACGGACTTTGTTTTCCTGGGCAAACTGCAAAAACTGATTCATGGCCAAAAGGCGAAAACTGCACCGGATTGCGTCACTTAGTACATGGACCAAAAACATAGTCATGTCTTTTGCCCCGAGTTTGGCAGACGACTGGGACAGCTCTCACTTCACAAGAAAGGAAAAATGGGTCACAAGTTCTTTCCTTTTTCAAATCGCTTCGGTACAAACTGGTCAAATTCAAATCTTCGTTGTCTCACGCGATACGAGTGAGATGCCACAGACTTTGGAGTCGGGAGTCTGATTCGACAGCACCGACACAGTGAGGGACGCAGCGCATGCAGGACGCGACACGCACTATGTACTCCTTGCGGCGCGCGTTGTCCTCGTCGCGACGTCTGCGGTCGAGCGTGTCTCCCGGGCTGCGCGGGTACTCGTCGCCGGCGCCGCCCGCCGCCGCCACCCGTCGCTCCGGAGACTGGTACGCCCGCTCTGCAGCCAATCAGAGAGTTGTGGTCATTCCGACGCACAGTTCACCTTCATCGGATTTTGGCAAGCACAACAAAAGCTACATGCCTGAGGCCGTAAAATCACACGAAACATGCGTTTCATTGTGTTGATTGTGGAGTTGCAAATCAAGGTAATTCATTGAGAAACAAGTGCGTTTCTTAACACTACAACTTAGATCAGCCACACAACCGAGAAAGTGTGAAAGTGCGAGATACGAGACAATGCACCGAAGGAGTGGTTCACCACTGAGAAAACAGAAATTAGAAACGCACACGTCACAAGCGCCAAAAATGCTCTTATGCTCAACACAAAGTTCTAGATCTAGAACTACGTGGGTAAAACATTCATGCGCAAAAGCATGCAGCCCATCAGTTAGGACTTCGGGTCTAAAACATGTAAAGTGATCTGACCCCTTATCTCTAGAAGCCAACCAGCTTGTTAGCCAAACAAGTTTTAAATTTTGTGTCACCTGACGTGCGTCTGGGTCTTAGCAATAATTTGGAAGCGGAGAACGGTCGGTCGACGGCTGACATGCTCTTGGAGCGACTCAAGAGGCCGAGGCCCCGGGTGCTCAGGTGTGCCGGGGACAGGGCGGACCTGAGCCCAGGGGACGGGGCGTGCGCCGCCCGCATGAGCGTGTGGCGCACATGCCACGGGAGGGACGGGCTATGCACCGACGCTGATCGTGCTACTGGGAACAAAAAACACAACTACATGTATCACAAAACATCACAAGCGCATATGATCTGAACAAAGGAACAGATGGTGCTGTCGACATGTAGACGGCCACAACACGGAGAAAAAGTGATCGTGTTCCAGATGCAACAATCACGCAAAGCACGCACTCAGAAGTTCATAGACGCCAGAGGCACAGAAACAATGCAAACTCAGAATGACCAAGGCAGACGAGACAGAGCAAAGTTTCGAAGCACCGTAAAAGTAAAAGTGCCCAGGGAAAGGACGACGGTGTGAGGGTTCACCTGAAGGGTGCAGCTGCCTGCTCTGAGCTGTGTACACGTGATACTGAGGGTCAGTGTACTTCACCAGACCCGCCATGGCAGACTTGGGTCTCGGCATGGTGGAGGTCGTGTCGTCTGGCAATCTTCCCCAGTGGTAGTCACTGCTGCTGACCCCACCACCTGGTGCCGGGTAATCGTACTGTCCTGCGGCCCCGGCCGAGCGGTGCGTGTCTCGACTCTGCGTCTGCGCCGGCTCCAAGTGTCCGTACGAATGGCTCTTTGGAAATCCTCCGGTTGCAGTGGACTCTGCTCGTTGCAGGTCGCCGTGTGAGCGGCCCCTGGACAGGGGTCCGGGGTGGGCGGCGGCGCCCTCGTGCTGGCGAGTGTTCGAGATGCGAGCCTCGCGCGCTGCGAACTGCGGCTGTTGAGGGTGCTGCATGTGCGGGTGCAGCTGCTGCTGCTGCTGCTGTTGCTGCTGCTGTTGGCGCCGCAGCTGCTTCTGGCGGCGGTCCACAGTACTGTATTCTGGCTCCTCAAACTGGTGTTGCCTCACGTGTTGTGCTTGTGTGTGGTATGGTTGTTGCGACTGTGGATACTGGTGTTGCGAATACTGGTGTTGGGGTGGGTGGTGTTGTCTGTCATGTACAAGTTGCTGGTGTGGATAATGCTGCGTGGAACTTGACCAGTTTTGCTGTCTGCTGTTGTCATAGGTGTCATAATGGTGTGCGTTGTACAGTGTTGGGCTGGACCTGCTGGTAGGCATGCGTAAGGGGTGTGCCGCTGCACCAGAGAACTGAGAAAGCTGGGAGCTTGGGGCGGGGGAACTCTGCCTGGGCTGAGGATCAGGTAGCATCACGATTTCCCTGGAATAAACATTTCTGTTCTTTTCTTTTTGCCATTCTGTCTCAATGGTGCTCAGGTTGTCCATCATTTTCGCGTTGACTTCAAATGGAGGCGGGGACATGTCTCTCGCGACGTCCCACACACCCAGATTGTTTGGCCTCTTGCTCTGATACTCTGCCCCGTGATCTCTCTCCCTCACGCCATCATCATCAGTTATCAACTTTTGAAACTGCTCCACGACGGGAGACCTGTTGTAGTTCTTTCTGTCCAGAGTTGATGCTGGACTCGGCTTTCTTTGCGCGTAAACTGGGGGCGGCTGGCTCTGCTTCTGAGAATATGAAACAAAAGGTACCGACGAACCCATTGGAGTGTTGGGTGTCTGTGGTTCCTCCCTCTCCCACTCCCTGTTTCTGAACGCTTCTCCTTTGCTGTATCTGTTGTTGATTTCTTTGAGGTCTCCGGACACAGTTCTGGGGACCTGGCTCTTGGAAAGGGTGTTGTCGGGCATTTTCAGACTTGCCTCGTACTTCGCGCGAATTTCGTGGAAGCTCATGACCCTGTCAGACTCCTGCATATTTTCTTCCGACTTGGCCCCTTTGGGACGATCAACGCCCATTTCACCCACTCCAACAATGTCAGGCTCAGATTTGGCTTTCTCCAGGTTTTTAGCAAGAGTGTCCTTCATGTGCCGAACAGAATGGAATGTTCGGTGCCCCGTCTCGCTCAGATCTGGATCACTTCCTTTGATGATGAGGGTATCGTTACTGCTGCCAAGGCTGCTGGTATGAGCTAGATTGTTGGCACTCCACTTTTGCAGCCTTCCGGGTTCTGGTCCAGGGTCCGTGTCACCGGCTCGCGGTCTGTTCGGACCACCCGCCCATTTGTTGCCGTCTCCGTACCGACCGTCACTCGCCCCCAGCAATCTGGGCGGCTTTGCAGGTCTCGTGTCCTGGGCCTCGCTTTCGGGAGGACTCCTCTCTTTCCCAGTGACCTCCCTTCTGATTTCATCACGGAATTCCGACAGGTGGGGGTATTCTCTGTCCTGACTACGTTGAGAAGACACAAAGGGTCTCGGCGTTCTGTTGAACTTACTCAGGTCAGTCGGGTAGTTTGAACCACTGTGGGGCCCCGGCGGCTGAGCACTTGAATGTGAAAACTTGGTTTTTGAAGGCAGCACTGAAGACGGAGAAGTGAGAAGATTGAGTCTCACGGGTTCCAGAGATTTATGAGATCTGTCGGAATCTTCAAGTCTCATGTGCTGCTCTGTTCTGTCTGTCGACTTGTGTTGGCCGTTGTTCATCCCGGACTGTTGAGATGGAGTAGACTGACCGTCAGGCCTTCTCTCATAGTGAGACACGTTGACGCTTCCTGTTGGTCTGTTTGGACCGGGTGGGATCTGCAAACCCCACTTCTTCTTAGACGAGTCGGACTGACGTTCAGTCGGGCCGGACACGGTTCCCGTTTTCGGGTTGTACTTCAACGTCAACCCTGAATTCTCGGCGTTCAGATCCACCTTGTCCAAAGCAGGCGTACTTTTGGCCACCGTCCCGTATTCTCTGCTCCTCAGGTTTCCACCTTGATACGGCTCATACGTGTAACCAGCCCGGGATTTCGACGGATCGGCAGATTTCGGTCTCGCTCGGGAAGGACTCTCGGACCTGGAGCGGATCTTGGCCTCGTACCTGCCGAGCGGGGTGCGGGTCGACTGGCCGCTGAACGCCGTGCGCGGGAAGTGCTCGTCCTCGGGCCACGGCGACTCGAAGCGGCTCTTGGCGCTGTGGAAGGCGGCCGGGTTCACCTCCTGCGGCTTCATCCCTGTCGCCGCGAGCTGCTTCCCGTCCGTCTCCTCGAACCGATCCCGCCGACTGCTCCGGTCTCTGTCCCTGCCAGGCGGACTCAAGTCCAAATAATCCCTCCCTCTGCTGCGTGCGGTTGTCAACATCTGAGACTTTCCTGGCGCCTCCAGGCCATATTCTGATCTGTATCTCCCGGCATTTCTTCCAACATTTTGGCCCCGCTCCGCGTCAAAGCTGTAGCTCTTGGACATGCCCTTGGCTCGACTGTCTCTTTCCATGTCTCTGCGTCCAGCAACTCTGTGAACGGGTCCTCTGTCGCGAGTGCTTGCGTCCACAGAGGCTCCACCGGAGCGCTCCCTGGGGCGTTCTGGCTCTGCCTCCCCGAGAGAAGAGAGCCGTGACAGCGCAGCGCTCACTGCTCCTGGTTCAGGCTTCGAGTCCTTCCTCCACCTATTCACCTTGAAATTCTCGTATCTTTTCTGGCTGAGGGAGACAGTATCGTTGCCCAGGTACCTGTCGAACTCGCTGCCCTGGGCGAGTCTCCTCTCGGTGGAGTCGCGCAGTGACCGCGCCACGTCGGGCGCCCCGTCCGGCTTCGCCCCGGACGCCTCGACCCCGACCACGCCCCGCACCTCCGACCGCCACGGGTCGCCCTGACTCGCGCTCGTCGGACTCGATTTAGATGCAAGCGCCTTGTGCCTCTTGACGTTCTCGGGCATGCTGTCTGATTCAGCCGCATCCGCACCAACGACGCCCCTCACCTCAGCCCTCCTCCACGGAGCAGATTGACCCGCGGGTGTGCCGTCCGGATAGTCTTTTTCCTGCGAGCCTTTCTTGAATCCCAAACGGGTTGATCCTGATCTTGATGCATCCGTGGAAGATCGAGGACTTGAGGATCTTTTGCGTTCTGGGCCTTTTTGGAAAGAACCGTACGCCACAGTGATCTCCTCGGACCTGCCTTCCCTCTGGGCTCTCAGCGTTTCTTTGTACTTCTTCGTCAGCAATGAGTTCTTCCCATCAATGATGTCCCACAGTTCTTCCAGTGCCTTGGCGGGCTCCTTGCTGATCTGGTGCAGGTCTCGCTCGACGCTGTCGTAGCCCGACTCGGAGCTCCTGCCGGACGGAGGCTTCAGTCCCCCGTTTGTGCCCGACCTCGCCTTCCCCAACAACTCGGGAGAATTCCTGCCTCCGCGACCTGTTGACGTTTTGCGCTGCGTTGCCGTTCCGACAACCCGGTCCCTTTTGTTCGTGTCCGTCAAGCCCCCTCGTGGCGAAGTTGATTCCGACACGTTCGGCATCGATCTGGTCCGCTTGATGCGGTCGATGTACTGATCGTAGCTGTTCCTGCACTCGTCGATGTGGTATCCGTAGAGCGGCCTCTCCCTGCTCTTCTTCGCCACGTGCTCCATGATCTGCAGGTAGCTCGCGCTGCCTTGCGTCAGCGTGCTCGTCGCGCTCGTTGTCGACTCGTTCGAGCCTCTGCGACCTTTTCCGAATTTCATTCTCCAGAAATCGGCCATCATCCGTTGTTTCCTCGACTCCTCGTCCAGATGTTTGTATTTCTCCTTCAGTTTTCTGTACGACAAGTCACGTCGAAAATCGTCGGGTTTGACCTTCCTGTGGCGCTTCCAGTGAGACTTGGTGTTGAAGTTCGATCCGCCCAACTCGTAAATGGAATACAAGTCATTGATGTTGCTCGCTTTGGTCGCCAGCCCCAGATCATCAAACGGTGTCCACTGACTCTCCTGAACTTTTCCCGCGTCAGAGAAGAATTCCTCCCTGTCCTGAGCCTCTTGCAAATCGGCGTAGAGCTCCCTCAACTCCTCCAGATTCTCCAGTTTGTACTTGGACAGCAGTAGGTAGTCGACGATGGAGTCGTCCCGGGTCAACAGCCCTATCGACCGCATCAGTTTCGGGTGGATCACGTTGATGTGACGTCGACCGAGAATCTCGTTGCTGGCCAGCGTGCCCTCCTCGATCTCAGCGATGCGCTCGAGCATGGCGTATCTCTGCTGCAGTTTGAGGAACTGCTCGGATTTGCGCGAGGAGTGGAGGATGCCGGCGGCGTACGACTGGTAGGTCTGCGGGTCGAGTCTGGAGGAGCGCTCGCTGCTCTCAGAAGGGTCCCTCCTCACGAAGTTCACGTAGAACTGATCAACCTCGAGCTGCTTCTGAGAGCGAGGTGAATACTTCCACGGGTACGTGTTGTGACCAGACTCAAAATCCGAGCTTTGGTCTGAAAACGCGTTGTACTTTTTGGCGGCTGTGAGATTTGGTGTGGACCTCGACAGTACCCCATTGGTGGCTTCGGGCCTGGGACGCCGAGCGCTGGCGCCCCTCGGGAGGGTCTTGTAATAATCAGCCTCACTTTGGTAAAAATCCGCATGATATTTTTCGGGAGACATGTCCTCTGTCTCTGAGATTTCATACCCACTGGTGTCATGGTCAGTGTCTTCGAACCGGAAATCCGGCAGAGATTCCTGACTCTGGCACACGTCCATCGGAACCGGGTTGTTCTTGGGTCTCGACGACAGGTCCGGTTCTGATCCGTACTTGATGATGGAGTCGTGTCTGCGCACGCGCACCCGCTTCTTCACCTTGGCCTTGTGCTCGGGAGTGCTGTCGCTCGATTCCACTTTCCTCGCTGAGACGGGTTTCCCGGGGTCCGGCTGCTCCGGGTGCATCGCCAGCCCCGAGCCGGACCTCTCGACGGACAGGCTCCTGCGGTGATCGATCTCCTGCCAGTCGGACTCGTTGACGCCGATCTTGTAGCTCGGACTATCGGTGCCTCCGAGCCCTGCCGACCTCGTGTCCAGACTCGACCAAGACTGGTTGAGGATCTCTGACTCAGGCGTCATCACTTTGCTCTCGACCAGCTTCTTGTAGTGGTTCTCCACCTTCTTTCTGTAGGCCTTCCTCTTGTGGCTGTCGTCCTGGTGCTGATCATCACTGTCCATGTCACAACTGAGAGACGACTCGTTGAACGACTTCGACAGCCTGGGTTCCGATACTGACGGAGTTGGTTGGTAAGCTCTTTTCAGATTCAACTCATCAGGTCTTTTACCGAGCGAACTTTGCCGGGGCAGCTTTCTCTTCTCACCCCCGAAGGATCTGTCTGAGTTCACGAGGCTGTCACTTTCAAACTGCTCGCTGGAGTTGACTTCCCTGCCGGAAGACGGGACGTCGTCGAACGAGGAGGATTTCCTCACGTCCTCGTTCTCGAGCGAGTCCAGGTCGACGTCGAGTCGCTGCGCCGACCACAGCCCCGAGTAGTTCTCTTGCGACTCATCGACGACGAACGTGTGCGTGGACGAGTCGTTCGACTGGTTGTCGTTCCACTCGTCGTCCGCGCGGCCGCCGAACGTGCCGGTGTCGTGCTGCACGTTCGAGTCGAACTTCTTTCGCGCGAAGTAGTGGTCCATCTCGGACCGCAGCGTCGCGCTGTCCGCCGAGGACGTGCACGTCAATTCGTCCCCGAGCAGAGCTCGGGTGAAGGAGAACTTGGGGGCTGTCGGGTCCCTCGTCGCCTGCACTGCTGATGTTGACCTGCGTCTGGTGCTGGGGTTCTCCAATGACATTTGCAGCCTTCGCAGTACACTAAATTATTCTGGATCCTCCCAAGTTCCCAATTCCACAGCGTAATCCACAGTGGATCAGCCTTGTGGACATAAACGGAACAACTCAGGTTTCCAAATCAATCAGGAGATAAGGAGATTAGTGATATTGATTTTCTCCCACACAGATTCGGGTGCCGTTGTAAACAAGTTGCGTGAAACCATCACAGGCAGAGTATCAGACGCTCAGCAGCGGTCAGCTGTTGGACAAGACTCCTCTGACGAACGAGTTGTCCTGTCGTCTTCTCAGTTGGTTTGCGTGCAACTCGGCTGCAAAATCTATGCCAGGGACACAAGACCTACTGGTTGTTGAAACTGCGGGGTGATAAGGCAAGACGTTAGTTCTCTGAACTTGAAATGATGTTATTTGGTCAAGCTGTTCAGAGTGGAGGGAGCCATTGAGGACCTGTGGATGTGGCCAAGCACTTGGGAACAGCAGCTGGCTTTGCTTTGTTTCACTTGTCTGACTGAGGAGCACTCAACTTCTGCACTGTTTCTCACTGATCGAGGACGAAGCAAGCCAGTGGAGATCTATTGTCGGTTTACACCAACTCGAGCAGTTAGTGGGTTAGGTAATTCTCAACTGCAAGAAATCAAGACAAACAGAAAATGATATGCATCAAACAGAAACGTGCAAATGCCATCGATTTATGTCGTGTGAAATAGACCTATTTCTTTCTTCACATCATTTAGTTCAGGAGGGGACGCAAATGATCAGGATTGAGTTGGATCAGCAGGTCAGACAATTTCGGCGAAAGTCTGCTGTCTGTTGTCGACAACTGAGTGGTTTTGGTTTCAGTGACCTCTCCACTTCTGTTCAATTATTTTGTCCCTTCAGGAAGGGACTGACCCCAACGTCTGTGGTCCGTTGGGACCTTGGTCGTGTAAGCGCGTCAAAGCCTCGACCCATTGGGTGCCAACTAACATGGATGCAGGACTGCACTTCTGAGTTCTGCCGAACATGTTGGAACGCACATATTTTGTTGATTGCAGGCAGGGCAAAGTGCACGATGGGTTGAAAAGAGCTTTGCAGTTTGCTGAAGAACAGGGGAGGGAACATGGACAACGAAGCAGGTGACAGAAGAGCGTAAACAGCAACTAGTTCCCCACAAAGCTGAATATCAATGCAGATGTGTGTTGTGTGGAGGTGCACGTTTCACAACAATGTCCCATCCCAACCCAAGAAAAGGTGACAACGCATCACAAGTCACGAACGATGTCTCTCTGGTGCGCAAATAAAACCAAATTTCCACACACTGGACTGAATGTGAAAGCTACAACTCTGTGCGTGTTGGCCGTGGGGAAAATGTTTGTTGTGGTTCGTGTCAGTGTGTCCATTTTGAACAGCTTCAAGAGCTTGCGTCTTGCCAGTGTTTCGGCGGCAACAATTTCGACTTGCGGAGATTTCCTGATGTTCATGGCAAGAAACAAGCTCGAGTTTTGAAAGTCTGACCTTACCTGGTGACCACGCCCTCGTCCGACTCCTGGCTCGAGACACTTCCGTTTCTTGGCTCCTTCGATTCACGAGTTTCTATTCCAGCATAGTCCTCAGTCCTTTCCCTTTCCAGTGCAGTGCAACGCAAGACAACAAGGAGGCTCCGAAGAAATGAGGTCTCAAGACTGAGACGTGAAGGAAGGAGAGAGAGGAGAGAGAGTTTCACACACAACAGTCGCTGCACAGAAACACACCAGAATGAGGAGACTGTCCAACACGTATCCGCCCAATGCCTGTTGCAGTGCATGCATTTTGTGCACAGAAAGTCTCCACATTCAAACTCAACCCATGCAAAAGTATTCCACCGAAACAAAGGAAATTTGTCAGGTGTCAAGACGCGTGCTTCAGACCACACCTACAGATCTACATTCCACACAAACCAAGATCACAAAGAGAACAAGGGCTTCTCAACACAGCAAGCTCTTTGCCCTACCGCAGGAATTCAAAGTACGTGGTGACAACTTAAGTTCTAGGATTTTCTAAGACTCAGTCTTGCGTGTAAAATAGGCTTGAAATCAAACTTTTCTGGGAACCAAACTGAGATTTTCTCTTTCTTCGTCGGCAATGAAAGCTGGAGCGTACTTTTCAGTTTTCGGTCACAGTTTCTCCAACAAACCAAACCAAAACGACGACACTGTCGGGTGACATCGCTTCCTACGTGCCTCACTCTGAAGCTGCCCCCAATCCCCCATACAACTGCCGGTCTGGCACGAAAAGACGGAGGCGAGACGTACCTCTCTTCTCGGGGTAGGGGATGCCGAGGCCCCCGATGGGCACATCTCCGCCGCGCTGGATCTCCTTGTACACCTTCTTCACGTCTCCCTGCGTCGGCGACAGCGGCCGGTTCAGCTTCTTCACCTTGATATTGGTCGAGTCGTTGTCAACACTGAAAACGAAAACAAGGTTTCAGTCTGAACGCCCTTGACAGACGAGAGCTGATTGATTCTGTTTGTCCGACGTTTTGCTGACAGGTAGCTGGCATGACGAGGACCGCACTCGGCTGCGCATTCAAAATCCCGTTTGTGCTCCTCATTCCGACGCGATTGAAGGCAAATCCAATCAATATGAAGCCTTAATCTCTGCGAGTCCTGCAGCGCGCCAAAAGGAAGTGGGTGTTTTCATTTCGAGCCTTTGACTTCCGATGCATCGTGGGCCTCACGTTTCATGTCGCGGCTCCAGGTTGATTGAAAAATTCGTCACAACGTGGGCACGACGTGGGTCTCATTACTGACGAGCTACTCCAACGTGCCGCATGAGCGGAATAAAAACACAGCGCCATCACATCGACAAACTTGCATTACGAACCCAATTGAAAATTTCAATGCGCAACCGCATTTCGTTCACAGCCGAATGACACTCGAGTTTGTTGGCAGGTGATGTGATGTTGATGGTGCTCGCTTCAACTATCGCTGCGGGCTTCATTCATTTCGGCGAAATGTGCAAAGAAAACATCTGACCCAGTGCGGAAGTTCCTGCCCAATCGATCCGATCACAGGTGCAGGAACAATGCAGGTTGTACAATTTGTGCCTTTGCGGGTCTTGCATGAGAGCGCCTGATTTACGCAGCCTTACAATAAATCTGCATGTCAATACAGCCACACTTCAATGCTCCACTCGCACTTTCCCACATTTCCACGAAGTAGATTTCCCTGCGATTTCAACCACAACAAAAACTGTTTGTCCGCACGCCATTTGGCCCTGAGATGTGAAGTGCTGAACTGGTACTTACTATCTGCTGAACTGCCCTGGTTTGTCGATGGGAGGATTGTACAACTGGCTCTGCAAGCAGAAATGAAAGCGTCAAATCCACGTTCACCTCTTTGTAGCAATTAGATTTCCATACATGTCATTTTTAGATACAGCGTTCCATCTATAGACCGTGCAATATTCACATCGATTATTCTATCGACAAAACTCAACCCACTTTCTCACGATTTCGATTTCAGCGACACAGAAATGAGGATCTTACAGCTGTGTGCAACATTGAAGGAACCATCAACACGTCCATCACGTTCGCGAAAAACGCTGCTTTGGAATTTGGAGACTGAGAAGCGACAGTCAACAAGTTTAAATTTCACATGCAGTCCATGTATCAGCCAAACACACAAGCAATCCATTAAATTTGACAAGGCAAACACACAGCGTTCTGTAGCTAACACAATTTTGCAAGCAGATTAAAAATATTGAAAATCGATTTCTCGATTTTATTTTTCAGGTGTCTTCACTGTTGCCAAAGAGTACAGGACGGCTTTGCTGTTGTTTTGCCAGATTTGAGGCAGAACTGGACTTCGCTGGTGCGGATTGAGTGTGCACTTCATCCGGTCTGATAAGGTTGTGAGACAAAGGTCAAGAGCGGAGTCCGGAAAACAACAGTCCATTTTGAAGCAGAACGTCCATTTGAAATTGAAGTCATGCAGAATCACACTTGAAGTTAAGATTGGTAAATTGGTAGATTGGTGCTGGTTACTTTGACATGGTTCGAGAGGAACATTCGGACGAAGGAACCACGCAGATGAGTCAGTCCAAGGCAGGTTCACACGAACAGAAAGGCGACTTTGCAACAAACATTCATTTTCGTCTGTTGGTTTTTCTCAAGCAGGCAATTGATTCGTGCACGGCTAATTGGAACATGTGCACAGTTTGTATATCATGCAACCAACACATAACTCAAAATTTCCAAAAATTGAGTTTTGAGCATCGGGCCATCCGTTGGTTTCGACACTTTGAATATTCGACCAGTATCAACAAAGAATTCCGCTGGTATCCGTTTTGTCTGCGTGGAGAAATGCACATTTCGCTCCAAGCCTTGTTTGCAGCAGCTGGTGGAAAAGCAATTTGTCAGGGAACTACCAGCGTCATGTGCCGGTACGTGTGCGAACAAGAATCGTTGCCGAACGCCAAATATTGATGAACCTGACCAATGTTTGTGGAAGGCGGAGAAGATAAAATGGTCACATTCTCAAGTTTCATTTTCTTTTTCATTACAAATTTCAGAAGAACACTGTTGTTTGAACTCCAAAAGAGAACTTAGCGGACTTGAGCAGACCGAATAAGATCGATCTTTTTCGTGAAACCCGATGTCGATGGAGAACGCAATTTGTTGCTCGCTGCCCCACCCACAGGTCGCAGGAAGGCCAAGGCGAAAACACGGCCAAATTTCCATAATTTATGTGCAAATAGATCACGATCTTGTAAATGCGAAGAAAGATCTTTCAATTTGCCAGATTAACATTGCACAACCTGAATCTTTCAAACGAGTTTTTTGGACCGAAGGCGTAGGTCTGGCATGTTGAACAATTTCAGTGACGACATCCGTGACTTGGCCAAGGTCTGTAATTTTGACCAGTGCAACCACTTGACATTTATGCGCTTCAGTAAGTAGTTTAATTATTCAAGTTCAAACCGTCCCTTCAAGGTATACGATTCAAAACGCGATTCAATCGCGCATGGCCAGTACTCGAATTGCGCCATTGTCTCACCTGTAACTTCGAGTTGCCAAACCAATAGGTCCTGTTTTATCCAAAGGTTACTTCCAATTTTTATCTGGTATTGCATTCCTCTCGTGTACTGAATTTTTGGAGGAACATCCAGTTGCAGAATCCGCAGTACCTGAGGTGCATTGCACACCTGAGCAGGTGAAAGAGACAATCGAAGTTCAGCGAGCGACAATGGGCGCACTCGTGCATCTCTGCAGCAGCAGCAGCAGCAGCCAGTGGACAGAGAGCTTCTCCCAAATTGCGAGTCTCACAAAAATTGTGATTCGTTCTGAGGATTTCAGAACAATAGAGAAACTGTTTTCGCAGTGTTCGTACTTCCAGACGATTGTGCTTTTGGTCTGAAATGTCAGCTGCAGCTCGAAGATGAGAATTGCTTTGTTTTGTTTTTTTTTTTCACTAACAGGAATTAGAAGAGAGCGCTCAAATAATTTTCTTCGCATTTGCACTGATGTTGGCTGCGATGTTGGTGCAAGTTATGATTTTTGTTGCGCAACTTCACTGTCCGGAAAAGAAAGGTAGCACCTGATGGTCCCCCGTCACGAACAATCTGAGACTCAGGCAGGGCCGTGTGCCCCTTGTGAGTTCAAGGTCAGCGAGAAACGTCCGTTCAGCCCACGAATTTCAGGCAGCAGAAAAAACAGTCAAAATGTCAAGAAAGCGTTTGAAATAGTTCACTTTCAAAACTGATGAAAAGGGACTGTGGAAATATTCAAACAAAAAGCACAACGAAGGCAAATGTTTGTCGTTGGTCCAAGAGACGTCGATTGTCTTTCAGAAAGATTGATCACATTGAAAATCCACTTAGTTGTGTAAACCTCCAATCAAACGAACACACAGGACGTCCCGCACGAATATTCAGGTGGAAAAGAGGAAGCTACATCACGTTGCAGACAAAAGCGATCACAAAGGAGATTAAAGTCGCCGAGCTGGATCAGGCGCAGATTCGACAGGCATGTCTAATTGGATGGAATAATCAGCTGACGGTTCTCACGTCCGGGGAGTTCGAACAATGGGCGGGGGATGTCACACTGGGGAAATGTCAGACCCACCCAGGCCCTCCCCCTCCAGGTCCAGCTGAGCGCTCCACCTGCACGAACGATGACTGCAGGTGAGCAAGCTCTACACAATGCCAAGCGACAAAAGCACGCACAAAACTAGCAGACACGCATGCAACGATAGACAATGGTGCAGACAGGCAGCAAGCAATAATTGAACTACCTCTCTCGCGGCTTCTTCATCATCCTAAGGTGCAGGAAACCCAGTCAAACCCCAACAGTGTTAGTAAACAGATGGCGCCAAAACATCGCGCAGGATGGCAGCACAGCAGCGCATACAATAACAAAATCCACACATCAAATCATTATCAACAGGATGGAAACATTTTCAATTGCGGATATCAACAATTCAACCACTCGTGGAAACCAAGGCTGCATTCCAAAGTGGTGTTGAAAAGAACGGTTGTCTCCGTCCGTTTCAGTGGCCAGACGTGTTGGGGCAAAGGCCAACCCTCAAGACCAATTGGCACCGAGATGATCCCACATGGCGCACAAAACATGTGTTGCCATTGGATTTATTGTCCAAATCATGATGTTTATGAGCAGTAATGATGACTTTTGCAAATTTAGGTCTTGTCCAAACGCCAACAAAAAATGTTTTTGTTTCTGATAGGCCCAGGGAAATCGAGTGAGACACAAGAGAAACGACAAGGGCCCCCGAGTTCTCAATTTTGATCTTCTGCTCTACTGTTGGAATCCCCCCCCCCCGCGGTAAAATTTGAAACTGTTTGATTTCACAAGAGTTCTGGAAAAGACGGCAGTTTTCTCCTGTAAGCTTTCAGAACTGATAAGATGGAAATTAGTTTGAAAATTTGGCACAAAACACGGGATGCTCAGTTGAAAACAACGTGCAATTTACGTGATAGGAGCAGATTCTACCTTGGGTGAACGAGATGCATCTTTCAGTGGAAGCGATGCTTCAGTTTTCTGAACTCAGAAAAGTGCCAAGAACTTGTAATATGTGACGAAGAACTCAAAAACGATAAACGCTTTCTTGTGCGATAAACCACGATTGATTCCACGCTTCAAGATGCGATGAACATTTTGTGAACAGTTCCAAATTTGGCGTGCAATGTTTGCGTTCCCAAACAAATTTGGCCAATTCTAAATACATACAAATTGCAGTTGACCGTACTCTGGAAAGAGTCAATGGCGCAATTTCTAGAGGAAAGACTATTTCGGAGGTTGAAGTCGCCACTGACAAGTACAGCCGATCGCTTCTTCACGCAAGCAGCGGCGGGCCCATAAACTGACGCCAAACTGCGTGCAGCTGCATCTTTGTCAGATACTTCCCAACTTGTTTTCACATTCAAAGCGAAATTGATTTCAGAAGAACTCGATGTGCAATTCATCGACAACAGATCAACTTCCTCAACGTTAGTCCCGCCAACAAGATTCTTACGTCGAAGGTGAAGTGACACAAAAATTTTGCAAGCTGTCTCAATCTGGGAAAATATCATTTTGTCAACGGGTTGACTGACTTGGCGACAAAGACCAGGCGTTGTCTGTTGACACCGCTGTCCAAAGAGGAAAGCAATTGGGAAAGCTTGCAAATCGAACCCCACTTTCTTTTTTCAGCGCGATGAAACAGAAACTTAACACCAAAGGTTAAAAGCATAATTTTCGCAACCCCACGTTCTACAAGTAGCAACGGCGTTCTTGTGTCGAAGCTGGCGTTGTCTGACTACTGAGTTCGCTGGCGTTGCGCGCGCGGTAACGTTGCAATGTGGTTCGCGCTTCTTTACAAAAATAACTGAACGTACTCACCACCCTGGCTTCCTTAAATGCTATGGACGAAAATCCCGGTTCGTATTCGGTAATACTGAGCGGTTGGTTGCGATACTTCTCGTTCTTGTAGCGCGCGTGCGGAGGTGACCACGTGTTGGTGCTGCGGAGAGAAACGAGAGGCGTCAGCTGCATCAACACCACCGACACCGAGCCACATGACATGCCATCAACTCATCACAGAAGCACCAACGGCTCGCCAGAAAATCTTGTTCGCAAGATCCACGGTTGAAAAACCAAGCCACACTGACATCGAGTCTGACTTTGATTTCTCAAATCAAATTTAAAGCGCCACCACCATGTTCAATCACTTCGCGGAAACCAAGAATATGAAGGACGAGTAATTCTTCTTTTTATCCTCGAACCTGTCCATCTCTGCGCCACATTTCTACATCTTTGTCAACCATTTTTTGCTGAAGCTCAGCATTCTGTGATGATCCGCAGGTTTGCTGGTCAACCTGACAAACGACGCAATGCGATCGGCCTCAGCCGATGAACGACCTCCACAGGAGTCCCGGCACTGAGCAATGACCTACATGAACAAGGTTCCTCTCACAGGATACACCTGCATTTGACAAGGTTCCAAGACATGTTTGCTCCAAGAAGAAACATCTAAACATACACATGTATGTACTCCACACGAAGAGTTCCAAGTCGCACATCCATCAAGTGTTTTGCGCAGAACAACGGACGAAGGACGAAGAAAATACACAAACCTAGTTTGGAAGTCTTCCTGACCCTTGCTCTCTTGCCCCGTATCTCCTGACCTATCATCCCTGGGGTTATTTAGGTGGATTGTTACGCCGTTCCTCTTGACATTTTCATTGGTGTGCTCAGGAGGCTTGTCTAGTGAAGTTTCCAACTGGTCTAACCGGTCCCTGGCATCCTGCAGTGCCTTTTCTGCTTCTTTCTGCTCCTCCAAGTATTCTTTGATCTCTTCCTCTTTTTTCTTCGCCTCATCAGAAAAGTCAATATTTGCATTCGTGTACTGCAGGTGAAAGTGAACACCAGTGGGTTCCTGTTGTGAGTATTCAAGTTGGGTTTCAAACACATCCTGTGTGTCTTTGGAATAATCTGTCTCTTTCTGAATGAACTCCCCAGTCTCACCAGAAGGTTCAGGTGCCGAAGGCAGCGCCTCCAGAGAATCTTGTCTCGAATCCTCAGATGCAGCAAAGTCAGGTTCAAGTTCGTCCCTGAGATCACGTCGCTCATCTTGTTGATCGGCCTCTCCGCTTGGCTCGAACTCTCGGCGTTCAGCGTACTCCTTCAGTTCATCAATGAAGCCGGAGTCGATCGTGGCGTCTCCTTCAACGTGACCTTCCTCCTCATGGGGCAGGTCTGGTGGCTCAGCGACCACCTGGGAGGTTGAGTACGCTGGTGTCTCTTCCTCTGAATACGCAGTGTGTTCAGGATATTCAACCTGAGCCCCTACAGCAACGGAGTCGCCATTGAACGCCGCCTCGACGACAGCGTCATGGAAAGCGTCGGCGTCGTCGTCGTCTTGCTGCAGAGTGTCATCGCTGCTCGAGGACTCAGAATCTTGGCGCTTGTATGCGAAGCGCTCGTTGATATCGGCGACAACGACGTTGAACTTGATGCGAAACGGGTCGGTCTCTGGTGGACGGCCGCCGCCGCCGTCGCTCTCACCCGACATCTCGCTCGGGACACGGGAAAATCACGATAACGGCAGCGGGGTGAACAGTTGTGCGCCACCTGTTCACTGCACAGCTGCTATCCTCGCAAGAATACCAGTGATCCACTTGATTGTATCCAATTGTTCACCAACGATGTTTCAACCACAACACGATTTGTTTAGTTTCCTATTCTGTTCTCCCTTTCCGTCCGGACTGAAGCGTCATGCGGCATCCACCAATTGTTGTTGTTTGGATATCCAAAGCCTATCTCGTGTTCATTCAAACAAAGGTTACGGCTGTGCACCGCGGGTGAAAACAACGGAATACTTTCAATGAGCCAGGGCGGAAGAGCCTGTATCTCTGTCCCGCAGTACGCTGTGCGAACGAGCCAGTTCAGCGCGTGCACCCGCAGTACACATCTTGGACTTCGACAAGAAGATAAACTGCTTGTACGCTGGTCGGCAGCAACTTTGTTTTTTGTAGGATACTCATATTTTTGGCCGGTCACATAAGAGTTGTAGATGGTTTTACCTGGCTGCCTTCCCGAGCTGCAGGTTTACACTGCACGGAGAGAAAGCTCCTACGTTTTTGCGTTCAGCAGTTTGTCAAAATAGTTGGCGGCCAGGGCCAAGGTGTGTGTATCCCATCTGATGTGGATAATGTTAATAGCGAACAAATACACCGCTTCCTTGTTGCATGAAAGCGCAAACTCAACGAGAAAACAGGAAAAGCGCCTTTCTTTTCGATGCAATGGTACAGTTGGCTAAGTCAAACATTTTGAAGCAACTGGAAGGTTATTCTCTTCAACATTCTTCAATATCCATCTGTCTTCCACCTCGGCACACGCTGCAGCTCGAACAACGCAGGGACATCCACGCGAACATCCGAACCACGCTTCACTTCCACAACTCTGCGATCACAAAACCAGTCGTGTGTGCTCGCATGGTGGTAGAAATGGGTTCTCACCTCACAAGAATGATCCCTGGTCAATCACACAACTGCTTTCTCAACCACAGGTCTCAAAAGTCATTGTGTGATTTCACAGGAACCATTTTTGAACAGTGTGAGACCCCTGTCATCATACTCATTTCTGAGCCCTCATGGTGCCTTTGCACGACAAAATTTCCACGGGGGAACTTTAGTGTTCCTCTGTGCCCCAACAATTTGACCACGATTTAATTTCTCGCGACAGCACACTGTGCAGATTGTCTCTACGCAAATGGAAGACTTCCTTTCTGTAGGAACCTGATCCTGAGAGTCCTTCATGGCAGGTCCACAATTCGGTCGTATCCTGCCAACTTGCACACAAGGACGCCCACGGAGGCAACTCGTGAAATCAGTGGGGTTTTTTGGCCAAACAAAAATCAAATCAAGAATCCCTTTTTCGACATGTGTTGAAAACAACTAGCTTTGGACCCAACAGGACCTACCGGGCTGAAACGCTTCTCGGGTTCGACCTTGTTTGCTGCGGTTTCAAGCGTGTCAGGCAGTCTTCTGCGTGTTGGTTTGAAGCAGTCCCTGAGCCAAAGCGTACATCACCAGACCACAGGGCACACAATACGGGAGGGACAGGTTGACAAGACATCTCGATGTCAACAATTTAGTGCTTTGTCAATGTCTCCGTACATCCCGTCCCTGCAGACTGGAGTGTCTATTTGTTGCTTATTTTCCCGTGAGACGCCCGTGAGAGAGACTGAGCGGAACTTTCTCCTTCCGACCGACCTCTGCTCACTGAGGGTTGGGTGCAAACGAGAAAGAGTCGCAAATGCGACGCACAAATTCTTGTTTCACGGACAAGGCATCAGAGAGGCAACAACGAAACATTCGTACACAATTCAACGCAGCCCAAGAACACCTGAGAACGATTCTGCTTGAGCCCTGGAACGGCACCGCTTCCGTCCATCACTTCTCTGCCGTGAACTACAATACTCGACTTGCAACCTTGAAGCGAACAACATTCACCTTCCAGCTACATAATCCGTCCAATCTGGAAAACATCCATAATGATATCTCTAACCGTGGCTTTTTACTTCGCTGATGTTATGGGGTCAAAAGCTCATTGAAATCGTATCACACACTAGACTTTCAAGTAGAGAATCAGCCGCGGGCAGCGTACATCGGCAGGACAGCACTTGTCCCAATCTGACAAGGTCCCAGTCAGACAATGTCCAAGTAGGAAAAATTTGCTAAGGGGGGGGGTAACCTGGACAATGTCCCAGATACCCTAACCTGGACAATGTCTGAGTTGCAAAAATTTGC
>JAAUXT010008811.1_pt1 | contig 53743 bp, 59 predicted proteins | sample 7278171 | NCBI WGS metagenome assembly JAAUXT01 (sample SAMN14350112, study PRJNA611818) | marine sediment metagenome | isolation source: surface marine sediment (1.8m) | place: French Polynesia: Moorea | collected 2018-08
GTCCGCGATGCCGCCAAGGACACACTACGCTTCTCGTATACCGGCGACAGGAACCGAAGACATGTTTGGTTCAAAGTGCAACTTACGAGCCCAACGTCGCGTCGATGAAGACCTAGCAAGGAAGTTTATTTCTTCTGCCCCCCCCCCACGACACGCTTGCATGCCCCTGAAGTTTCAAGCAATTTGCGAACACAATTTCGGAATATCCACGTACCTTTCTGAGATTGGTCGTCCCAAACAGTGTCTGTATGTCTCCAAGAGATTTTTTGTTCATTTGAACGGAAACGGAGAGAACTGTAAACGAAGAGCTTTTATCACAGCACCGCTCTTTGACTTTGATGCCGTTGTTTGGTGAATAAATCTACACCCTTGGTGCCAGACACTTTCGGTGCGAACTTCAAAACTGAAAACATGCATGACTGAAAAGTTAAGCAGCCTGGACCCAATTAACTTGTGGATGGCTGTCTTTGGTGATTCTGAGCCCTCTTGGACCCAAAGATAACTGCATACCTGTGGAGTTCTTGGCCTTTGACATGGGCGTTTTTCCATCTCTACCAAACCAAAAAATACCCAACTTTCCCTGGACCTCAAAATTGTGGTTCTGGGCAAGACAAGACTGAGTAAATTTGGTCTTGATGATTCAAGACGCATTGGGAACATTGGGAACAGATTGCAGTCTTGCGCTCGTTGGTGTAGCGAAGTTGGATGCAGGATTCTGTAATTTGTCACCCTGCTGCAGACTTTGGATCCCCGGTCATGGAGAAGTCGACCAGAAACTGGGACAATTTGCATTCAATTTCCAATTCATGAGGACTTTTCCCGCGAGTTGTTGCAGTGTCCATGATGGTCGGATGCAAACAAACAGACGCAAAAAAAAGTTTGTTTGGTACACTTTCGTTCACCTGTTTTTGTTGCTGGGTCAAAGAAATTTAAGAAAGAAGAGGGGCGGCCGATTTCTGTTCGATGTCCGAAAGGCACAATTGACCTTCAGCCCACAAACATCTTTCTGCGCCACAGGTATAAGAGCACTATACTACACACATCTTTTTCCGTGTGAGGAATGCTGGTCTGCATGGAACCACGCAAGGAACAAATAGATTGAAGTGAACGCACGCACGCGTCCGGGAATTTGTGTCCTGGAACTTCAAATTTGAGAACGAGAACAAGAAATTGGGGAGAGAGAAACACGCTTTTACCGGGAGCCTCAGAGCTACCGTTTCGAACCTGCCGTAGGTGTTGGAACCCTCTGCGACTTTGGCTTCAGGCTGTGTGGTTTCTACGTTTTTGGCGGGCACTTGAGCGCGCGCGGATCCGGTGAGAATCAGCGGGATTTTGTGCGCACTGTACTTTCGAAATGCCGTTGAATTCTTGCTAAATGTCACACGCTGGGACACAATTCACCAAATGGAAGACGACGGTGCTACTCAGCAAAGTAGGTTGTATGTTATACCGGGTGATGTTGAAGTCACTGAATCATCATTCAGGAGACAGCTGTGAAAACTTATGTGGTTCTCTTTTATCGCTCGGCTGTGAATCAGAACCTTCGATCCAAGAAAACGTCAAATTTTTGGTGACGTTGACAAATCTCAATCTGGTTTGATCTGGTTGAAAAATTCACCTGCTGGACTGTTGGAATCTCTGTCCATTTTGATGTCAGGCAAGTCCATCGTGTGCGCAGTCTGCGAGGATATGTCCGAACGGGTGTGGAATAGTCTGTTCAGAGCCACATTCTCAGTGACCTGTGGTGAATAGATCTACGTTGGTAAAAGTTGCAACTGTGACGAGCACATTCCTCAGATTAGATATCTACATCTGCAAGTGCTGAAAGTTGTCCGCAAAAAGGCCCTGGTTGATGTGCTCCCTCTTCGCACTTTGATTCCTTCATCCTGACCGTGTGTTCAATGCCTTGCGTTGTTTACTGGTTCAGTTTTCGACGCCATTTCCCACGGCGATGACGCGGCGCTGCGGCGCGCCCTGGCGGCGTTCCACGGCGACGTGAACGGCGTTCGGCTGGACGAGGCGTCGGCGCTGATGTGGGCCGTGCTGCACCGCTCCCCAACCGCCGTCAAACTGGTGCGAGGCTCCAACCAGTCAGGGTCCAAACACGAGCATTTTCTCTGGTCATTGCACCAGTTGTACGGACGCATTATGAACAAGTTTATTTGAAGACTTTTGATGTGCAGAGCACGCATCTCCCGCAGGTTTTGGACGCGGGCGCCGACGCGACGCACGGTGACAACTGGGAGACGCTGCACACGGCGGTCTGCGACCGAAACCTCGAGATTATGCAGCTGCTGCTCGAGGTCTGGCTCTCTGTGTGTGTCTGTGTTTGCGTTTGAACAAGGACAGTCATGTGTGCTCGAGCCAGAAGCAAGCTGTTGTCTGGTGCGGAATTTTATCAAGCTGTTGCATGCAGGAGGAATGCACATCAAAGGCGCTCCACTCTGTTGGAAACTCAGTCGTCCTGAAAGTTGGTCTTTCAAATTCGAAGAAGGTGCCAGCTTTTCGAGCAGCTTGCTCCAAACAAACCAGTCGATTTTCTAGTGATTCACTGAGACCTTCGTTGTTTGTTTTTTTTGGGCTTTCACAAGCCAAACGTGGTGGACGTGAATTTTCTTGTTTCAGTAGCGTGAAAATGTAAGAAAATCTCCACAGTGTGTGTTTGCAGGCGGGAGTGAACTGCAACACGCGTGACAGCGAGGGCTGCCACCACACGCCCCTGACGCGCGCCGTCAAGCTGCGGGAGGACGCGGCCGTGGCTGCGCTACTGCGCACCCGGCGCTGCGACGTGAACCTCGCCGGACCCGCGGGCGAGACGCCGCTGCACGTCGCGCTCAAGGACGGTGAGTCGCATTGGCAATACGTGCCTTGAAAGGTTGTCTGGTCCTGAGGCGCGATTCACATTTGACTGCGTCACATAGACGAGCCGTACAGACGGCGCTATCCGCCTCAACCCACCCACCCGACTTGTTCGACTTCACCAAGCCCGGGAATGTACCCGGATGTGTCGTGTCAATTTGTCGTGAATCGCACCTCAGAGTCCAAAGTTTTCGTGTCAGCGCTTGTGGCCTGGGCTATTTTGGCACCTAAAAGGGAGGGCTGCTGCAGACATTGCCACGTACACTGACGTGCTGCGAACAAGCACAGGGTGTCAAAAAGACTTTGGTGTGAGGCCTTCATCATTGACGAGTGCAGATCTGTATCAGCACGTCGAGCAGCAAACTCAACAACGTGTCGAATGACCGTGCTATGTTGATGTAACTTCGCACTCAAAATGTTCAACAATCTGATCACAAAGTTCAACGGACGGAATCACGTGTGTGCTTCTTAACGAGTTTCTGCAGGTGCGATTGCCCAAAGTTCCAACACCAGCATCCGAAGGAAGCGAGTCTCCGTTCAGATGATCCGCTGGACGGCTTTGTCGACCTTGCCCTTGTGGTACTTGTACATGTTGCCCACCTGTGGCAGGAGATTCCCGTACAGGGAGTGGAACTCCAGAACTCGTAACTTGGAGAACTGGACGAAGAATTTGAGCAAGGCGTGGATGTTCATCGAGGCGGATTTGTTGTGGTCGAACGTGAACTTGATGTGCGCCTGGCTGAACGTGTCTTTGTATCGGGAAAAGTCCACCTCGGGCTGCACGGACCCGAAGAGATCGACGAAGATGGGGGAAGTTCTGCTGACCTTCACGTTCAGCGGCACCTTGGGATGATCCAGAAACACTTGTTCTCTGTAGTCGGCGTGTTCATCCAGTCTCTGCACGTCGAAGTTCTCGGAGCAGCTGCAGTTCTCGACTCGTGTCTTCACCAGTTTGCCCCTGTTCTTCGTTGTGATGTAGCAGTGGAACTTGGGGAGGATCACGACGCGGTTGAGCAGGATGCCCAGAAACAGGGCGTTTCTCAGGGCAAATTCCTCCTCACGGCGGGTGTGGTCTGCCCCAAAGTTGATGGGATTGGAGTACGTGAGGTACTGCTCGATGTCATTGCTGTAGTACCCGTTGGGATTCACCTCCCACATCTTGTACTCCTTCAGTTTGTACCTCTTGGCTGCGGAGCCGCGAATCCAGTTGTTGTGGAAAGCCACCCATTTTGTCGTGTGCAGTTGGTCGGCAAAGGATTGGAACCTGCAGTGAGAGAAAAAAGTCAATACATGCAATTTGAATCTCTGGACCAGAGTACCCATCTTGGGGAAGAGCAGACAGCTGCAGCAAAACAAGTCGACGTTGCAAAGGCCACACAACGTTCACACAGTGAGGAAAGAACCGGGACGCAGACGTTGAGCGACACCTGGTGGTGACGCCGGAGATGAAGTGACGCGTGTTGAGCTCTTCGACGCCGAGACGGCGCTCCGCCATCATGACGCTCACGACGCTGTTGAACACGGCTCGGTGCGTCAGCGCCAACGCCGACGTGGCGTTGAGCGTCGTGTGATACGCCTTCCGGTGCAACTCCACGGCGGCCGGCGTCGGGCGCGCCATGTAGAACCCTACAGAGATGATACGTGTGAACAACTGATACAAAGATTGTGTCTTTGAAGTGTAGCAGTGTTGAGGAAATTGTCATTTCCGTGTGTCACCAGCAGTGACTTTCGCCTTGATGTGCTACAAGATTCTGAAGTCTCAGCGTACTCAGAAAAGGTCTTGACAGATTCACGTTACACCTGGGCCCGCGGCGTGAAGCAGAGGTGGGGCTGCAAGCTGCGCGCATTATCATGAGCGCAGGTGCAGTAGGAACAAAAGAGGGACTGAAGCACCTGAGTCATACTCGACGGCGGTGGCGCTGTATTCAGGAAGCAGGAGAAGGTCGCAGTTCCTGCAGTGCAGATGCTGCGTCGGGTCCCGAAGAAACACCACGTCCACCTCGCACAGTATCACCGTGAACCCGGCCTGAAATACCAGACAAATTTACACCTGGTGCCACGACATTCAAACACGTTTCAAGAGTTGTCGCTTGCTTCCTTGCAAAACACAAACAAAAACTGATCTTCAAGCTCGAGTTGGGCTCAACTGGTGGGGAGGGGGCTGACCTTTTTGTTTGTGTTGCGAAATTCCAGGATTTCGGGAGTTTGTCAGATTTAGGGGGGGGGGTGTTCGCGCCCTGCAGCTTTAAGATCTGCGGATTTGGTTCGCTGACCTGGAGAGCGATGAGAACGGGCAGGAGTTTGTTGGGTGCGTCGCGCCTCAGTTGGAGCGTCGCGCTCCAGCCGAGGTGAGGCGGCAGCGTGAAGGCGAAGATTCCGCGCGTCCTCAGCGCCTGAAGCAGAGGCACAACGGACGGAGAGGGTCCGTTGAGCAGCGTGTCAAAATGGTGTGCGAAAGGCAGAGAAAAAGGCACAAACGAACGTGACGGATGGGAGAAACAATTTAGCAAATCTCAGGAAAACATGTCGGAGTGAGAGTCATGCTCATTCCGCCTTCGAAGTTGCTCGGTAATTTTTGCAGCATTGTGGCAACTGAGGAGACATCGACGTTTTACGTTCCTTTCCTGTTCAGCCAAAGGGAAAAAGCTGCTCATCGGGATCAGAGGGAGCTGTCGCTCGGCGTACCTGGGTGGCTTTGCGATCGTGTGTCAGGAACAGGTAGTTCTGAATGTCAAACTTCTTCAGGGAGACAAGGTGGAAGTTGACACTCATCTCCAGGTATTCCGGCTCCAGCGGCAGGAGGAAGATTCTCCTGCAAAAATTTGTACCGTAACGAATGGTTTGGCAAAGCATTTTCGTGTTGCGACTTCTTCTTGACAGACGAGGAAGCCGAAGGATAATCACCTTTGTCAACATGTGAGCACGCAAGAAAGAAATGTCACGCCTCATTCTGCTCCGAAAAGAAAAGACGTTTCCGAAATGCAACGCGAAATGCACCACCGAAAGCCGAAGCCCCACCGATGAAATTTGAACGACGTTATCCTTCGTCTTTACTCAGTGCGCAGCAAGCTGTGCTGCGCATGTTCACACAGATCGGGTTCGCACAGGCTTCGCCATTCGTTGCGTTCCTTGTGAAGGTCCGCAAGCTTGCGGTCTCACCCTGTTCCGTTGGCGCGACGCGCGATCTCGGCCCGCAACGCGCTCACGTCGTCTTCGGTCAACTCCGGCTTCACGCGTCTCCATGACTCCGGGTCCGGTCGCATGCGCACTGCGGGGACGGGCTGCGGACGTACGGCGGGGACCGGGGGGCGTCGGTCCCTCCGATTCGAGCGCCTGGGCTTTTGGATGTCAAGAGAACAGAACCTTGAGCTCTGTTGATGTCACCGCAAAACGCCTTTGGTTGGTGGTGGTGTTTTGGCTCCACCTCAACAAAAGGCTCGTTGGCTGAAAACCATGCAAGCTGGCACCAAAATCAAAGTCGCACGAGTTAGACAGGTTTTGATGCAACCCGGCGTGTCATAAGCCATGGGATAAAGAAATGTCCATCCCATTTCATGTGCCAAAAAACGTCCCAAAAAACTTGGGAGCAGGCCTTCCAAAACTAAAAATTTACTGTGATCAACAGCACATTTTTTCTTAAAATTTGTGAAGTTTCTGCAGAAGATCTTAATTTTTGAATTTCTGCTGGAAAATGTCAACTTTGTTGAGAAGGTTTCTCATGAAACAGCCACAGAAATGGAACACATAGTGGGGTGACATGAACCGAGAACCACCAAATTTGACTCACCTAGTGTGAAGTGATGACACTGGTGGTGATCTGCTGTATCACAGCCCTAAGGGTTTGGTTGGGCACTGGGCCCCAAAAGTTGAAATGGGCCTTGCAGGCCCTGATTGCTGCTGGGTGGGTCACCTGGACCCCATTCTGTTCTTCAAAGTTGATTAACCACTGTGCAATGGCCTGCTTAAGGCATGAATAAGCCTAGATATCACCCACTTTCCAAGCTACATTGGCTGCCATTTTAAAAAGAGAGGGAAAAACCCAAGTCACGTGATCATGTGATACTCCCATGGGGGGAGGAATGCAGGCCAAAGCCAGCAAAATAGTGATATTGTGCTATTTTCCATCTATTTTCTATCTAAATAATCATTGTAAAAATATTCAGAATATTAAAGATTATCAAGCACTGCCAACACCCCCTACCAGGGAGAAGTGTAGTGTGACACACCAGCTGTAAATTTGCAGTTAGAACCACTACTCACCAGATGGCATGATTGGATTGATCTCAATAAATATAGAGGTTCCCACCCTCGGGGACAGTCTCTCCTGAGATACCAACCTGTGTGTTTGTGATATCACTACATGTGGCAGTGAGGGTTCCCGTGTAATTTTATGTCGGTGCGGACGTTTTTCACCGAAACCTCTCTATTGCGCGAAACTATTTGTTCGCGAGTCTTTGTGAAACAAGCTGGGTTTTTTTGTCAATAGGTGTATCTCTTTGCAAGAGACTACGGAAAAGCGCCTGAAGCTCAAACAGCTCTCAACGATTGAAACACGATTTGGGAATATCAACCGTGATCTTGCATTTTAGGGAGTGAAAACAATTGTTGTGTATCAAAGCTGTACAAGCAGCACATTTCAAACGTGCACTTCAATTGTCCTGCACCATTCGAACTGGCTCAAATCTGAATCTCTGCTTTTCCATACAAGTTCAATTCAAAACCTTTTCCGTCGCAAGTAGAATGGATGCTCCGTCTGTGCAAAGGGTCTGAATGGTCAGGTTGATGTCTGAACAAACAGGAGATACATGGGCCCCGCACAACTAAAACGTCTTTTCCCCAACCAAAATCAGTTCGAATTGTCGGAAGCCAAGTTCGAATTTGAAATGCATTTTCATTTCCTCAACTTCAAAAGGGTCTGTTGTCAACATCATCAGAGAAACATTCCGATCCAGATGTGTGTGACTGAGAATTCGCGTCACTGACCCGTTCACAACGCCTCAGGAGACTGCGTTCAACACACGATGATAGAGAACGTGATTTCTGACCTGTGTTGCTGGTGGTTGGTTCGGCGCGTTGCGGGGCGCCGCTGTCCACGTGAAGTAGAGCGCCACGAGGAAGAGGAGTGCGCCGCCGAGCACGAGGCGCTTCACCTTCACCTTCCCCGTGAGAGGGCGACGCCGGAGACACGCGTCCCGCAGCGGCATCGCCCCTCAACACCGACGATCAGCGTCCAGTTTCACTGTGCTCAGACATTTTTGCATCCTTTCCACATGTCTTTTCGTTCAAGGTTCTGCAGTTTCGGTATCAATCTTTGTCCAAAAGGAGACCTCCATGGTGTGCCTTTGTCTGTGTCTAACCAAATTGAATGATCACACAGTGTTGGTCAAAGAGCATCAGTGAAATGAGTCTCTATCCCAAGATTGTCAACGAAGACTCCGTTGGTTGAGCGTTTCTCAACATCGTGCGAAGTTTACGCGCAGTCGTGAATTGAAAGGCGACGCCTGCGATGTTATTCAGTGAGGAGAAACTCTACCAAGTCGATCATTCCGTTCAGATGTATCCAGGTTTTCTCTTGTGGACACGTTCCTAAAAGGCAACAGATTGCTGTGACTTGCACTGCAGGAAGCCCTTGTGACGTGACAGCTTCCCCGACTGATCTTTGCTCTCGTACATGTGTCTTCACGAGGCTTCAGGACTTGGTGTCACACTGCAGGCGAAAACAGAAGCGTTGCGTCGTCATTGTCGGTCTACCTGCAGGGACGCAATGCACTGCGCGTGCAATGTGAAAAATGTCGAATTTGCGCTCCTGATAAATGTTGACTCTCCTGCGACAAAACGACAAATCTATTTTGTTTGTTTGCAACAAAGAATATAACGGTGAAGCTGGTATGAGCTCGATGTCAACACCGGAGTCTCATGTCTGACGCGCAATATTGATGTTCACATTTTTGACGCGATGGCACGCAATAGATCTGCCTGTCCATCATTGATCAGTTGGTGCTTGTGAGAGCAGCTTCACGGAGTGGACAGAACGGGAAACATCACGATCACGTGTCACTGTTACCTCGTGGTTCAGAATACACTCGGGGTCTCTTCTCTTCAGATCTGGAAGGGAGTTTCGGTGTCTTGGCACCCTTTCGGCACCATAATTTTCCCCATGAACTTGCACAAAATTTTGCTTGCACTTTTGAGGCAGGAATTTCATGCCGACACAACACTCAAACACGTTCCCTCAGGAAGTTGCCAATGGGGAGCGAAGTCAACCAGAAGATTTTGCACCAAAGGACCTCTCACGTTTCGGTTTTGAAAGACACACTGCACGCATTGTGGAGGTTTTGCAAGGAGCGACACGCTCTGTGTTCACAGTTGACAAAGGCTCGAGTGTGACAAAGCTGAGTTTCCACCAACGAAGTTATTTTGAGGCTTTTTTTGAGAGAGCAGATTTGTCAGCCAACAAAGATGTACAAACAGCATGTACTGCTCTCCCATTTGTAGCTGTTTGTTGGCTCTGCGTCGGCCAGGAAACAACCTTTCGTCGGTGATCAGGCGACACAAAAACCAACATCAATCGGATCGTTGGAACCGAAACCAGCGGGAGAAACCGAACAGAGATCGTCATCTGTCTTTGTGCAGAGCAGTGCGCTTGTTGCCTGACATGCGCATATCCACACGGAGCTGAGACTGATCTGGCGAGTTCTGATTTCAAACTGTGGACAAAGGTCTAATTCCCAACAGCTTGAATGAGTGACTTGCACCCAGTAGCAATTCTGGTCCACTGCTTTTTACAAATTTGCGCCAGCTTTTTGGTCCTGAGAATTGTTTCGACATCATTGCTGCAAGTGGTTTTGACACCCGTACTCGTGTCTCACTGATGGATCCATGAGGGGAAACCCGTCCTTTGATTGGGCACCAAAAAAAAAAACAAACAAAAAAACAAAAAAAAAACAAACAAACAAAAGATCTCCTCCCCCAAATGTTGGGTCATCAGAATTGGAATGGCAACTCTCTTGGCTCTGACCACAGTCATATCCGAATCGAGCTCATGCTCGAACTTCAATACCAGGTTCACACCAAGACTCTTGGCGTGTTTTGTGTTCTCCAGGTTACGAGTACGCAGCGTGTTTGCTGCTGGACAGCGGTGCGAACCCCGCCCTCGAGGACGACTTCCGCACCAACTGCCTGGAGAGGGCGCTCAAGAGCGAGCACGCCGTGTCGCCGCGCCTCGCGCGACCTCTGGTGGCCGCGTTCGTGCGTCACGCCGGCATAGACGACGCGACGTGCGACCGACTCTTCTTCATAGCCATTCAAAATGGCCACACCGAGGTGGGTCCTTCGGTTCATTTTCAGGTACAGCTTTCTGAATCGACAACATCTGACCAGCCGATATAATTGTCCTTGAGGTGCTGTCATTCGCAAGTGAGAATCTCCAAGAGCTCACCATACCAACTGGTGTGATCAGTTCCACCACACCAATTGGTGGCATCAGAACAGCCACACCAACTGGTGGGGCCTGGGTCATAGTTGTTGTCATAAGCACAGAATACCACAGTTGAAACAAACAAACACGAAGAACCTCACGTGAAGGAACAGAAAGTGGACATTGCTGTTCAGCTGTAAATTGCAAGCAGTGCTTATCAGTACGCGTTTCTGTCAGATCTGTTCAGTGTATGAACGTATTTCCTAAATGTTGCACTGTGTTTGCCTTCGGTCCAAAAGTTGACACAGACGAACTTTACCGCCCAACGAGTTCCAGTCAGGTTTCTGTACATGGACACGCTTGAATGAGACAGTATCACTGCAGTGTAGCGTCTGACCAATTCTTGCCCTCTTGGGGTGTCTACCCACGAAGCACGCCCAAATGTTCTCGCGTTTTCTGCGTTTGGTAAGAGGGCCGCAGTGACTGAACCCGTCCGTGGTTTCAGCTGGTGCGGGAGCTGCTGGAGCTGGGCGCCTCGGAGCGGATCAACTCTCCGAACCGATACGACGTCAAGTTCCCGCAGTACTACCCGCTCGAGATGGCCGTGCTGTCCAACAGCAAGGACAACCCCGCCATCGTGCAGGTGTGTAGCAATGCACCATGCTGTGCTGGAAAAAAACACAATTGTAGTTGGGTGCGTTTAGAGTAGTGCTTTGGGTCAGACAAAGTGCTGAAACTGGAATTCAGGCTTCATGTGAGACACACAATTCGGTGAGCTGTTGTAACTGGCGTTTCAGAGAGTCAGGCTTCCTTCACACAGAAAGCAGTGCCTGTTGACTTGCACACGGTCGCGATGTGCTGTGTAGAACCTGCTCTTTTTCGCCTTTTGGACTGCTTGTTGTTCTTGCGTTTCTTTTCGCGGTGGGATGTGAAGTCCTCAGTGTGGTGTGTTTTTCAGCTGTTGCTGGATGCGGGTGCGAATCCGAACCAGCAGGGCTTCACCGGTCTCTACCCCATACACATCGCAGGTACGTCACTGTCCGCGATCCGCGAACAACCCGAAACACTCAAACAAACGCCCAATGAATAACTCTCTCAATATCTGCGTTGATTCAATTCCAACTCTTTGAACAACCTTCTTGGAACGGAAGCGTCCAGGCGCGCGTCTGAATGAAACGACGCTGACAGTTGTTCTTGTTGACAGCGAGTAGCCTGAACCCGGCGTGTGTGAGGATGCTGATCACGTCGGGCGCGCGGCTCGACGTGACGACGTGCGGTCACTACCCGACGGCGCTCATGCTGTCCGTCAAGCTGCGTCACTACAGCGCAGGTGCGTACGTGGGGGTGTGGGTGTTGAGAGTGAGTGCACGTCGGCAACGTGCGACCGACTCTTCATCACAACCATTCAAAGTGGGCACACAGAGTAAGTCCTTCTGGGACAGCGAAACTGCGTTATCACCCCGCAGCTGAAGGAAAAGTTCTGGGATTCAGACATGAAGAGTATTTTCGTTGTTCATCACGTGCGCTGGTGTTGTGCGACGAGGAATTCTTTGACTCGTAAAGTGAATAGGTCAGGTGCTTTGGCAGGCTGCACTTGGTGAGAACGGTGATAATCATGGGAGCCAGTGGGAAACCTTTTCGGTTTGTGAAAACAAGAACCACTGGACAAATGACCCTCACCTGTTGCTCAAAAGTTATTTTCCTGTGGCTGTGTGCCGTCATAGTCCATGTTTCTTCTTGACAGCGTGCACATTGGTGCGTCACAACGCGCAGCTCGAGGTGTCGGGTCAGACGGTGCTGGGCCTCGTGCTCAGCGAGCTCGACGCCGCCGCGGACTCCCCCGCCGTCTCCCGCGCCTCCTGCGCCCTCTACCGCTGCCTGCGCCTCGCCGGCGCCCCGGTGTGGAGAATCGCGCAACTTCTGCTTCACCACATGCAGGATGAGTCACCCAACCAGGAGGCGTCTGTGGAGTATCTGGCGGAAACTGTGAGAGTGCTGCGGGAACCTCTGACGCTGATAGAGTGGGCCCGCGTGGCCGTCAGAACTCTGCTGGGATCAGCTCTGTTGAGCAGGAAACACTTGGTGCCCATACCTACAGTATTACAGGAGTATCTGCTGATGCCGGATGACGTTCTGATGAAAAGCGACGTCCGAGCCGTGTTTGAAGACTCAGACGACAAGGCATCCTGAGGTCCAATGTCCGCCGCTATTGAAGGAATTTTGAGGTTGGGGGTCCCAAACAGTTGTGATGTTGCATGTTCTACGTTCACTTTTGAAATGTTTGCATGAGTTATTGTTGTCAAGTCCAACGCATGCACAAGGACGCCGTTATATTTGTTGCATTTGGTTGCAGCACGAGTTCAGATATATATTTACTGACATCAATACTATTTCAGTTTTACTCAGTGGTTCCTGTCAAACTTGTTGAAATTCACGTCTTCGGTGAGCAGTCTGCAAGTTGTACACAACAGCAACACATGTCAGTGATTTTGGTGTTTTGTTGTCCAGTTGACTGTGGAGGGAGGGAGTGGGGCAAGTGGTGTCTTTTGATGCCCACGACTTTGATGCATCAACAAACTTGGAATGGCTGTAGACGAATAAATGAAATCCAGTTGTCAATTGTTTTGCTGACTTCGCGCATTTATTTAGAAACCAGAACACTTGAGACGTGTCTCGGGTGTTTCGTCTGACATCTGAAAACAAGTGCATTTCAGCTGTTCCTGGGCGTGTTCGATTGCACCGCAGATTTGCGGTCGAGTTTCGAGTGACCGCAAACTGCCTCTACCGCAGATTTGTGTTGCAATCGAATAGCCTCTACCGCAGGTTTTACCGGAAGCGTGATGTCATGTCCCGCCAAATCAAAACAAGCGCCAAGTTTCGTGAGGTAAGACGTGTTTTTTTCTTTTTGGGGCCTTTATTGTCTTCTTTTGGGTTGAGAATTATCGAGTTTTGTGTCCCAAATGGATCTGTACAAAGTTGGTAGTGGTTGTAGAGATGAGTGAGGAGAAAAGGCTGTTCAGTGTCGCGTTCGGAGTGGTGAACAATGTCCTTGAAAATGCATGAAAATTGCAAAGGTTGAGGGATGAAGAAGAGGAGGAGTTCGTACTGCTTCTTGCACAGTTTGCCATGGTGTGAGTACTTCTTGTACATGTGGTCATATGCCAATGTTCATGTTTGTGTGTCTTGGTTGCAACATGAAGGTGATCCATTCATGTCAGGTTGAGGGAGGAAGTAGCAAAGGAGACCGGCTTTGTCGAGTTTCATTTGGCACACTACACTGGGAACCAATGGCACGAGTTCTTTCGCATGATGCCATCAACAGCAGAAAGTCTCCTGAGAGAGATCGCTCCATTTTTGTTGGAAGCTGAAAACCGTGAGATTCACAAAATATTTGCGGAAGCTGTTTGTTTGTTGGTGTTGAGTTGTGAAGTTTCAGTTGGGAAGAAGAGGTCATTTTGGGTGTGCAAAAAGACATGAAGAGCCTTGAAATAGTTACGGACCCTGGCCAATGCCAGTGTTTTTCACTTGCAGGTGGAGGAAGGGAAGCAGTACCGTTGCACAAGCAACTTCTGATGACTTTACATTTCGTGGCCCACGAGGCCAAGTACTTTCAAGGTGGTGACAAATTTGGTGTGTCTCACTCCACCATGTTCGAACGTGTGTATGCAGTTTTGTATGTGCTGGCTGACGAACTTCTGCCCAAATTTGTGTGCTGGCCTTCTGCATCTCAGCAAAGGGAAACATCAGAATTTTATGAGGACAAGTACTCATTCCCGGGGGTTGTTGGTGCCATAGATGGTACACACATTCAGATTGCACGTCCCCCTGATTGCTTCTTTCCACAGGACTACTTCTCCAACAGAACAAAGAGATTCACCATGAACTGTCAAATAACAGCTGTACAGGATTTGCGTTTCTCCTCGGTTGACATTGGGCATCCAGGGAAAGACCACGATGCGCAGGTATTTCGAGCCTCAGATTTGTGGTTCGAAAGTGGTGAGAGGGTTGAGTCCATGTTTGCCTCAGCAGAGTACCACATTGTCGGAGATGCAGCATATCCCATCAAAAGCTACTTGCTGAAACCATACAGAGATACGGGTGGGTTGACACAGGGGCAGAGAGCATTCAATCACAGATTGTCACGTGTGAGGGTTGTCTCTGAGAGAGCCATTGGCAGATGGAAAGGGAGATTCAAAAGGCTCAGATTCATAGATTGCCGGTCACCTGTCAAAGCGCGTCTTGTCATAGCAGCAACTGCAATGCTGCACAATTTCTGCATTCTGAAAAGTGACATTCTTGATGATGAAGATGTTGATGAAGACAACGAGCCAACTGTTGGTGACATGGTCAGAGCTGAGCTCCAATTTGGTGTCGATGCAATGGGCACACACAAGCGTGCGATGATCACTGAAGAACTGTCATAAAGAATTCAAATGAAACATTGCATTTGTTTTGTCAAGAACAGGTTCCATAAATTTTGGCAACCCCCCCTGCACTACAATGGTAATACTTCGTGAACACAGCAGAAATGTTCACGTTGCTGTTCATTGTTGTCTGTTTGCTTTATTCAGTTGTGTTGTGTTCTTGGACCAAATGTACAACAGAGGTGTCTGGATGTAGATAAGACTGGTTCTGTACACAAAAGAACTAATCCCGTGCGATTCTTTTTGCAGTTGAGAAGTACGTGAGCGGTTATGTGGCACCATGCCGAAACACAAGGATGACAAACATCATGTACGTATTCAGTATGCCAAAAATTTACGGAAGCTAAAATGAGCAGGGAACATTGCGCATCTCAAGAATGCTGTCCTGTGACGAGTTTTCTAATGCAAGCCGCCCCCTTTGCCACCCCCTTAAACTTCTCAAAGCACTTCAGAACTTAAGACGCGCTTGCATGAATTGTCGTTTTGACATTATTTTTTCTCTGCAGGACACAGACGAGACGATGATGTCCTTTTCCTATGAATGGAAACAGCATCCTGTCCTTTTCAACAACACAGAATGTCTCAGAATCCAAGTGAAAGGAAACGCAGTGATGTGCTTGGCGATTCAGCAGGCCAAAGAAGAAATCTCCAAAGCCCTTGGAATGGATGGTAAAATGAAACAGCAGAGCACAATTCACTTCTCGCACAAGTACATGTGCTCAAAGGAACAGTGCTTTAAATTGTGTTTGTTTGCTCATTTCATGTGGAACTCAGTACATTGTTGTTTTGCAGTGGGCGCAGTGGCGCAACGACTTCGGAAATATCATGACGGGTGCAACCGCGTACTACCCCTGTGGGAGAAGGATATCAAGGCCTGCATGACTACGAACCTCAAACTGCCAAGTGTGAGGAAGCTCCACATCTTTTGCTGGCTCCTCCCACATTGTAAGCATTGGCAAACCTTCATGCAGGATCATAATTTTGACTTGTACTTCCCCAAGCTATCATCACTGGAGGAGCGAAATCTGAAACGGCGAAAAATTGAGCCACAGATTTTTGAACCAACAAATGTTCTGCCCTCAAAAGTCTTGCATGTGTTGTGCGATGTCTATCGCAAGGTCATGTATGTCACCCGAGTAATGCCATACATGTACACTGAAGAATGCTTGGAGTTCAGGTGCAACTTTGTGGATCACATTGTTGGCTTTGTCAGAGTTGTCACTCCAGAGGAAGAGCTTTGTGTCGCACAACCAGTGGTGTGCATGGAGGTAGACACATTCTACTTGCACTTGAGTGAAGCTTTGCAGGTTGTGGCCAGGGAGAAGTCATTTCATCAGTCCCACTGTGACATTCGTAATGATGCTGTCAAGACTACTGCGGGTGGGAAGTCTCTCACCTTACTGAGTCGCATGGTGTACACAATGCACAGGTGGGTGCAAAACATGCACCAAGTGTTGACACTGATGCAAGCTAAGGTCGCGTATGCAAGTGCGTGTGTATTCGCCATTGAATATGATGAATCTGAAGGTGTTCAGACTCCACGCAAAGGTTTTGCTGACGAACTTGATGCAGCTGTGCACAAAGCTGTCACGGATAAACAGATTTTGCAACATTCCATGGCCAGTCTGCGACATGAATTTCGTGCTACAAGGTGCACCTTTGCACCTTCCACTGTTGATTGGTTCAAGCATGCAGTAGCTCTGAAGCGGGCAAAATATGCCTGTTTGCCATCGTTCGTGTCATGAAGAGGTCACACTGTCATTGTTTCGTAAGTTTATTCAGTTCTTCCTTCACAGGTAGCAATATTGGAAAATTTACGGAAGCTGAAAAGAACGTTTTCTTGCCCGAGTGGATCACTTGTCAAACAGCCACATCTCTGTCCTTGATATTTCAGTGCCAAATGTGTACTACCGAGATTTTGTTTGTGATAAGATGAATGCAAACATGTCTGTCATGTAAACTTTGAACATGTCAACAAACATTTTACATTGTCAGTGTACTCCTGACTTTTGTCACAAGTTGATGATATACATAAAAGTGATGTTGTTTTGCCATCACGAACCTTCCAACTCATGTGTTTCAGCAACTTTTTTCTTTTTTTGTGGACAACAGAACTTGCGCCAACAAAGAACGTTTGCGTACAGATTCAATCCCAGTCTTCAGCCTTGGCTGCAAGGATGCATGTCACGTAGGGACCAAAGCGCACAACCCTGTCAAGAACTCCACCATTCTTGTCAACAAGGTCACCCCAAGCAGGACTTTGCGGGATGTACAGCAGAAAGTCAAACCAACTCAGTGCCTTGCAACCCTTGACAATTCGCTGGACACATGTGATGCAGATCAGAGGCCCCCAAAAGCCAGACATGTCAAACTCTTCCAGATTTTCACAGGAAGTTGCAAGCTGCACAGCAGACTGCTCGGTCAATCCTGGCACCCCAGTGACATTGAGCACTTTGAGCTGATTTGGTCGTGCGCAGAGAAACCCTTGAAGTAAAGAAAATGCGCTCAAGTTGGGACAGCTGTTCAGTCTCAGCTCTGTCAGACGCGGTGTGCAAGTGACAAACAGGCCACTTGTTAAGAAAGTTGAGCGGTTCACGATGACTTTGCGAGCATTTCTCATGGAACTCAGGAGTACATCTGTCCACGAAGCAATGAAGCTGCGCTCCGGAGAGCCGACATTATCTTTGAACACCTCAGACACAAGTGAACTGTGATCAAAAACGAAACGGCAAACTGTGTTGACGAAAGCATTGTCGTCAGCCAATACAAGCTTTCTCCAAAAAAGGCTTTCAGAGACAATTTTGTCGAACTTGGGATGAGCTTCAGCAAGGTTGCATCTGTCCTGGATGCTCAATTTCTCAATGATGCAACGCAGGACCACGTCTGGCAGCTGAGGGAGCAGCCCATCAGGTTCGGACTGAAAATTACAACCGAAGTAGGGTCCGTAAATATTGTGTTGCATTTGGTTGACATCAGAACTCTACCTCGCACCATCGCGGTTGTGTCACTTCAGGTGTTTTATTCTCACCTATTCAATTTTCGGGCTTTTGAACACCAGCAATCTGTTACAATGGATGAACATAACAGTTAGTATTCGCATGCAGCAGTGAAACACGCACACCTGCACACACTTACACATGTCACGGACCTTTGCCAGCAGTTCCAGTAGAGCCTTCTGAGTTGAAGCCTCAGTTTCTTCATGCTGACGTCTTTCCTTGTCACGCTTCTCCATCTGAATAAATCACCGCATTCAATTGTCTGACAGATACGATCAGGGTTCAGTATGGCTTCAAACATTGGTACAAGAAATACTCACAAACACACGCATGAAGTCGATCATTTTGTCAGCACCACTTCACCTGCAGGCCATTGGAGCTGTGCTTTTGGATGATGTTGCAATTGGCTCATCCCCACCACCAGACCCTTCTGCAATAGCCCCCGCCTCAGGTCCAATCGCTGCAAAATTGTGCATCACTTTTATCCAGTGGTACAAAGCCTCCGTGTGGTTTCTCCCCCCCCCAGACACCACAACAACCTCAACTTGCCTTTTGAGTTATCTTTGTGCAGTGAAGAGATGGTTTCAACGTGAACTGTTGGCTGATCTCCGATTGTTGCACCAACTCTCTCTTCTAGATTCCACTGCGACAGGTTCCCTGCACCAGATTTCTGACGGTTGTCATTGCGATTCTTGAACCTTCGCTCAATACGTCGGATTTTGTTGTCCACTTGTCTGCGGGTGATAACTCTCTTCAGGATGGGAACTGAAAAAGCAAAGTATCCAGAGTACAGTTTCACATTTGTGGCCTGATATTTAGGTTCCATAAACTTTTAATTTGCCACCAAGAGATGTCACGAATACTCACACAGCTCACAAGTGATTTTGTCCAGGTACTCATTTCTTGTGTACCCATTCTTCTGGTCATACAATGCAATGCCCTCACTCGGATCCAAAGTTTCCTTTGACATAACATAAGCAAAAACGCTTTCCATGTATTGCACGAAGTTGGGCTCTGAAAATAAACAGATTCCGTAAATATTGCAGCACAAAGTGCAGACAAATGCAGCATCTTTTCACTCACAAACAACTAAAATTCTTGGTTTTGAACCTTACTCTTGGATCCACTCGGACAACATGCCCTTGTTTGTTTGTGTACATTTTATGTAAAATGTGATATGCTCCACCCTGTACTGCAGCAGCTGTACCTGCAACATTTCCGCACAAAAATTTGAATGCTTGTCAGCCTCTACCACATGAAAGTATGTTTTTTCTCAAAAAAATCTCTACATTACCTGCGACATTTTCACAACCGGATGTTGATTGCAGATGATTCCTCCCGCCCAGCATTGCGATTGGCTCCAAAATTACAGGAACTCTTCGCGGAGGTACCAAAGGCCCAGCAACCACAAAGTTGTTGATAGAAACTCTCTCAAATCTTTGAAAACAACAAATTTTTTCCATTTGGAGCCAGACCGCAAACTGACTGAACCATCAAAATCCTTCCTTCACTTTTTGCGGCGCAAATTTGCGGTGGGGTGTTGCAATCGAACAGCTCGGGGGAGCGCAAGTTGAAACTGACTGCAAATTTGCGCTTGTTTGCAGTGCAATCGAATACGTCCCCTGACTTTACTCCCACTTTGTGTTCAGCAAAGGCGGGAAGAGAAGTGTCAAAACAAGACGTTGTCAAGACTTCCATGCGTGGATCTAGTCTCGAATGAAATTCTGTCTCAAGGTGTGCATCACAGCACGAATGTTTTCTGAAGATCCATGTGGAGACTTGACAGGAGGAATGTGTCGCGACGACATCATCTCTCTCCGCCCCCACACCCGAGGCAAAAAATTGGCTTCACGGTAGAATCAGGCCAAACAAAATCGCTTCAGGTTTGCTTTGCACCAGACCGCGCAGAGAAAAGGAAAAGGTCTCTTCGAGATCCTGTCAAGGCAAAGGTTGGTGTGTTTCATTTGAGGAAAAACCCCAAGTTCACAATGCAGGCTGTTCCTTTTCACTGGTTCAAAAGACTACAAAACCATCTCATAATTGTTGGTAAACAGAACTTTTCAAGTGACGAGAAGTATGAAGTCGAATCCATTTCAACTTCAATGATGACTTCCTTCTTCTTCCTGGCGGAAAACCAGCACCGGGAAAACAGACATTTGAGGAAAGACATCAACACACGTGCGCACGTCGGGCTGAATAGTAATTTCAACCTGCTCTTTGCACCTGAGTTTCTTTTGGCCTTTGTTTCACAGAAGATACGTCACGCACTGTGTCCGTTGCATTTGTTTTAAACCTTGGCCACGGCTTAAAATTTCAGGAATGAAACGCAAGGCACATTCTACGCCACAAGGCAACTCTGCTGGGAATGATTTCGACGCCGACGCCGGCTACAGCTGCCGCGTCCCGCGCGACGCCGCCTCCCGCTTCTCCGCCGCCGTCAGATTGCGCCACGGCGTCCAGAAGCCGCCGTGATAGACCGGGAACCCGGCCGGGTCCTCAGGCTTGTTCCGCGGCTGCACGTACGTGCTGCAAGACAAAGGGGGATTGTTCGATTATGGAAAGGGGCCTCAGGTGTTCAAATTTTGATTTTCACCGGCACTAACGTCGGAGTGACGGGGTATTACAATGGACCCTGCACACACAAAGGTCCATCACGTTCCTCTCATCGCAACAGCCGGTCCGAGGCGAACACACTGACCTGTTGTACAGCTCGAGTCTCTCGAGCAGTTTGGAAACGAGGTCCGGATGCGCGGGCGCCAGGTTGTTGAACTCGCACGGATCCGCCGTGATGTTGTACAGACACGGCGCCTGCCACAGAACCGCGTATAAGAGAGGTACACAAAGCCGCGCCAATCATCCAATTGACACCGGAGCCTCAGAAATTTGCAGGAAAAACCAAACAAAGTGGGTGATTTTGGAGTTAATGTTTGAATCAAGCCAACATCTCAATCAGCGCGTGTAAACTTGTACACCCAATTTTCTTCACCGGAAGTGCAAATGTGCAACCACAGGTCAGTTTGCCTTAACGACGCCTCGGCCTCACCTTTCTCGGTTGGCAGTTGGTGGAGGCGTTGGCAGGTTTGTTGGGGCACTTCACGACCACGGGGCTGCCCGGCGCCGCCGTCCCGCTTGGGTGATATTTCTTCAGGATGTCCGTCAAATCCGTGTTGAACATCCATGACGGCGCGTCAGGCTCGTCCGGACCCTGCAGGGAGCATCAACAACAAGTAGAATAACGCTGGTTCATCCCTCCCCAATAATATATTGAACTGTTTGTGAAAGAATTTTTGGATTTCAGGGACCCCCGCTCCTCCCAAGATCTGGCTCTGAAGGAGCCTGGGAAGTTTGACGTGCCTTGAGCAGCGGGAGCCACCCGTTGTACTGGTCCCCGTAGTTCTGCCCCATGATGAGCTTCATCTCGTTGACGCGTATCGCGGCGCACGAGATCTCGCGGTCGATGTTGTAGAGAAACTCGACGCGCGGCGAGTGTTTGTCGTCGGTGGACAGGGTGCGCCACATGTCCATCCCGTCCAGAGGCCTGGACAGCAGCGTAGACATGTCGTAACCTGCAAGAAATCCACAGTGCTTGCGCCCCACGGACATCCGCATTTCCACGCCTCACAACGCGCATCATCAGGTCGAAATGGCCCAACACCCCACGTGCTCTCGGAACCTCGGCTGCTTGAGCACTGCTGTTTTTGACAGCGAAACACGACGATTTAGGCGGAGTCGTTTGCTCGCGCACAGCTTCACTCTTCATTGATACGGTGGTCACGCAACTCGCATACAACACAGCGAACGCACACACACACACACACACACGCACCCACACACTCACACCACGCCAACCTGCGACGCTGAGCAGTGTGGGTAAAACGTCAGTGACGTGCATCATGTGGTGGGAGACGTAGCGGCGGCGCTGCAGCAGCGGACTCCACACGAAGCCGGCGCCGCGCGTCCCGCCCTCCCACAGCGTCGCCTTCACTCCCCTGCAGCGGCACAGTAAAACTGAAGCTGTACCCGGTGAGGGGACAGTGAAATCCTTGCACATCCCATCCAGCCAACAAACGCCTCGATGGCGTGTCTACCTGAGCGGCGCATTGGACGCCGCGTTCATATCGAAGCCGTTGGCGGGGCCGCCGTTGTCCGTGGTGAAGAAGATGACGCTGTTGTTGAGCATCCCGCGCGCGTCCAGCGCCCGCGTGATGTTCCCGACCGAGTCGTCCAGCGCTGACGCCATGCCTGAGATGTGCGACGACAGACGGAACCAAACTGAGACTCTCAAAGGTGAGCGTCGCCTCTGCTTTGAAACCAAACCCAACTCTGTCCCCACCGCAACACAGCGTGGACGATGTTGCGTGAAAACTGGTGAAGTTTGGAGGACGTGAAAGTACCGCAGCAATGCCAAGGGAACAGACAAGCTGCAACGCACCGGCGAAGGTTCTTCTATTCTCGTGTTGGATGAACTGGAAGTTTTTGAGGTATTTCCACGGTGCCTCGAGGGGGCGGATGTAGTTGCTGCTGTGAACAGCTTGTTCCGGGAGGTACAGAAACAGCGGCTGAAACCAAACGAGCTCAACGACTGAATGACCAACCGGTTCTAAACTCCTTCCAAACAAAATGTTTTGAATTCTACGCGTGGATTGTGGAACGGTCACGTGACCCCGGAACCCGTGCGCGCTCTGCAGCCGACCTTGCTGGTGTTGTGCTGTGCGATGATCCTCTCAGCGCGCGACGTGAACACCTCGGTGCTGTACTGTCCGAACTCCGTGTTCACGTTCTGCGTTTCGTCGTGGAAGTCGATGCCCCATTCCTTTGTGTTGTTCTGTCAACGGGAAGATAATTGCAGATGATCACACGTGTTTCACTTGCTTCGTGCAAAAGAAGCTAGCAAACAGTCTGCCCAAAACAAGCCTGGCTTACATTCGATGAAGGGTTGTACGTGTGGTCCCAGTAATCCTCCATTCCTTGGTAGTAACCGAGGTGTGACTTGAATCCTCGGTACAGCGGAGTGTATTCTTTTGCGTGGAAACCTAGGTGCCACTGCAATACATTCAACAAAGTCAAACTGTTGAAAAAAAACCCCTCTATGACACTTGTATTTCACAATTCAGAAGTGCAGCAGGACACAAACTGAAGATGATTTTCAGAAGTGCCGTAAGCACATACTTGGTGACGAGAATGGGTTTGCGCAAGGTCAACCAACTGTTCGTATCCAGTGTTTGCAAACGCTTCGAAACAAGTTGCAGTACCTTGCCAACCATGTGACTCTCGTAGCCCATTTGGTTGAGATACTGTGACATTGTGGTTTCGTTCAGGGCCAGCCCGTACGGTTGTGAGCCATAAATAACACTGTGCTGCAAACCTGAGTCAAGACAGAACATGCATTAACAAGCGAAACCACTATTCGCTTTACCTTGCCAACAGCGTGGCTCTGGTATCCCAGGTGATTGAGGTATTCAGGCAGGATAGTTTCATTCAAAGCGAGTCCGTAAGGTTCGGAGCTCACAATAACCCCACGCTGCAAACCTGAGAAAATCAGACAGAAAATCGGAGACATTTTACACCAGAGCACTGCTGGGTCTCAGAACAGCGGAGTGAACAACTCACGACAATTTCACACAGAAAATATTGTTCCTCTTTGCAAACATTTTGTTGCAGTACCTGTGTGAATTGGATGCCTCCCTGTGAGCAGCGCAGATCTGGTCGGAGTGCAGATCGGTTGCACGTAGTAGTTGTTGAGTACAATTCCGTCGTACGCCAGCGCGTCGATGTTGGGGGTCGGAATTTGACGCGATCCATGAAAACTCACGTCATTCCAACCCTGAAAGTCAGTCCCAATTTTCTTTTCCTCACTCCCCATTTCATACTGGTACTCAAGAACTTTGGCCCAAAATGCTGAACTCTCACCAAGTCATCTGCCACGATGAGGATGATGTTTGGAGGTTGCGCTGCACGCGTTGCGCCGACCACACACCACACGACAGCAACGCAAAGCAAGACGTTTTTGAGAGGCATCTGAAAGTGACGAAATAAATTCTGGAAAATCGTTTTCTCAGTTTCACATTCACTTGTGGATGTGCGCAGTTTGTGAATTCTTGTGCCTGCATCACATGTCACAGATCAATAGATTCTTTGACAAGCCAACTTCACATGTTGTCATCATACTTGACGCACATACAATAAATCCACGCAGTGATTAGACTGTGATCTCAATGTAAACGAGCAACCATATCTGTGATGCTTGTTTTGTGCAGTTTCACAAGAAACAACTTCACCTTGGTTCCAGCAATTTGATTTTCCCGAAGAAACAAACTTGCTCAACCGCCTTTGTCCATACAAACTGATCATGTGACAACTTTGGCCTTTCCTCCGTTACAAATGCTTTAATAAATTTGAAAGTGAGAAGCATGTTATTGATGTTTCAAAACTTGCATCTGTCAGCCTAAAACGTATTAGTTAAAAACATTACACTGTTTAAAAATCTAATATTTCCCCGATAGATGTTTGAACTTCCTTTTTGGATCACATTTGTTTTGGAAGGTCAAGGTCAGGTTAGTCAGGAAACCGGGAGGCCGCATTTGGCAAGTGTGTATTTATGAGCGAGAACTCGAACTGACAACAGCTCGCTTCTGCTAGCTTGCAAAGTTTCATTCTTTGGACACATTTACAATGTCGGCAGCGAAGAAAATCTGCATCGTCGGCTCAGGAAACTGGTGAGCACAGCTGCATCATTTGGAATGTTTGGTTTGCAAGTCTGTTTGCATGCTGGTTCAAATCCAAAGCGCCTCTCAAGTCGCTTTCGTTTGCGAAAATCTTCTTGTTTGTTGTGCGCGTGTTTGGTGCTCATGTGCACTCGGTCTGTGCTCTCTGCAGTGGAAGAAAGAGCCACGATTTACTTTGCGAGAATTCGGTTCCGTTGGATGGTGCATTGCAGATTTTGCACAAGTTTAAAATTGTTTGGACCCCCCCCCCCTCTCCCCGCCCACTTCCAAGACAGGGGGGGGGGAGTGAGTCCCCAAGTTTTAACACGAACAGACATGACCGGTTGGATTGCACGACCATACAGCAACATAACCGGGAATTGCCAGAGAACCAGCTTCACAGATGCACCTTTGTCCGTTTTTGAACTTTTGACACGAGTTCCTGGTTTCGTGCACTTTGGGCGGAGTGACGAAGTGCATTCAAATTGCGAAGCCCACTTCAGTGAAATTCTGATGTTTCACCAACTTTGGAGCGTCAAACGCATCGTGTGACAACATCGCAGACACTGCAGCAACGAAGGTGACACGTCGACCTTCGATCACTGCACCTTGTTTTGTAAACACGATCGTAAACATGTACAGCTTTGCGCGAACCGAGTCCAATTTCGGTTCAGCTCATAAAGTGCTGGAAAGCGAGTCAGTCTCCTGCGCGCACTACGCATGGAGTACTGCATCAGAGGGCAGCAAAGCCAACGGGGTGAGGTGGATGCACTGTCGGTGGTGCAACCACCATTTCTCGTCTGGTGTGGGCTGCCTTGACAAGAACACACTTGTCTTCTGTGACGTGCAATCCTGATCTCACAATCACAAGCCTACTTGCGCTGATCTTTCGTTTTGAACAAACACCATCGCCTCACCTCACGCTTCCTTCTCCTTGCAGGGGTTCTGTGATCGCCAAGATCATCGGGAACAATGTGCGGAAGAACCCGAGTCGGTGGGTGGAACGCGTCGACATGTACGTGTACGAGGAGATGGTGGACGGGCAGAAACTCACAGAGATCATCAACACCAAGCACGAAAACGTCAAGTACCTCCCCGGACACACGCTGCCAGACAATGTGGTGCGTATAACATAAACACCAAGAAGCTTGAAGTGCAGGCCGAGCTTCAACTCAGTTTTGGCCTTGAGGGAGAAAAACTGCACCACACTGGCCTTGCCCGAATGTTTCAAAATGTGTTGTGTGCAGAAGTGTAAATTGCCTTCGGGCCCGAGCTTTGATATTTGAAGACGAGCCAGCGTTTTGAGCCGTCTGGTGAAGTTTGAAATGTCTTCGGGATCAAAAAGAAAAATACATCACAGTTCAAGCGACATAACTGTGTGTGATTGATGTCCCAGACATTTTGAAATGTGCCACTTTTTGCTCGGTTATTCATCAGATGACACGATAATATTGCTGTGATAGCAATGATAACCCGTTGATTGTTATCTGGAGTGGTGTTTGCCGAGCCTCGCCAAGGACAGTGGGGAGGGAGCAGCAATCGCGATTGGGACTCAACTTTGTTGACTCACGGGTGGATCCAGGGGACCACAATCGTACTGTCAGCACCCTGGGACTTGGTTGGCCTACGAACTCCGAACTTGGATCCGCAATACATTGCGTGATTCTCTGACTGTGCTCAAATGTACTGCACTCAAATTTGTTCGGTGAGGTGGAAGATGTACCGCTTTTGTGCCTCTTCACCTGACAAAAGAAGATCTCGTGTGTGATGAAACAGATAGCCTTGAGACTCCAATGGTTCATTGACATGAATTCTGTCATCAAATATCAAGGAAGAGGCAGGGCAGTTGTGCTGTAGAAATCTGTGCATCCATCCACAACGGCGAAGGGTTCGTGAATTTGGGCGTGGACTGAAGTGTCGTTCCAAGCAGAAAGAAAACGTTCTGCTTGGTGGTTTGGGACCTGGATATTCCAACTTTCCCGTCTCTTCGTCCGTTTTATGCATTACAGGAGCAGCTGTGCAACGCTTCGCGTTCTTGGTGACACTTGCACAAAGCATCATCACGCGTGGAATAAAAATGCCCTGCTTGTTCCAGATCGCGAACCCCGACATCAAGGACGCGGTGAAGGGCGCCGACGTGCTCGTGTTCGTCGTGCCGCACCAGTTCGTGCGCGGCCTGTGTGCGCAGATGAACGGGCACCTCAAGCCGGGCTGCACCGGCATCTCCCTCATCAAGGTATCAACCGCTCCGCACAGCGCCGTCCTCGCAGAGTGAAAGTGGTTGTGTCGCCCGTGCAACGTGAAGCTGTTTTCACGTTGAAGCTGCAGCGCCCTTCTCGCAGCAAAGAGTGATTTGGATGGTCAGACTGCGGCGCCACCCTGTGATGCGCGCTGCCCTGGAGATGTAGCTCCCGGTGGGACGAGACGCTGAGACCGAGTTTTGCGAAGGTGTGCTTGACGGCGTCGCGTGCCAGAAATCCTCAAGAAGACGAGAAATAATTTCTGAAATTTGGTCTTTGTCGTCCATTTGGCTGATATAATCGACGATCTCTTTGTGAGGCAACAGAGCGGCAAAACATTCGTCACGCGGAGGTATGAGAGTTAAATCGGTGGCAGAAGAAACACTGTCATCACACTTTTCTTTGCACCGACTTGTCAATATTTGGCGCGTGTGGAATTTGTCGCGTCTTTGTCGATCTAGGCGTAACGTGTGGAAAGACTCCTGCCTCCAGGACCCTGGGGGGTCATCCGTATGAAATCCCAGGTGACCCTCCCCAATGGAAAAATTGCTTCTCAGAACCCAGCAACAAAGCTTGTGGTCAAAACAATTCAGCTTCTCTTTGAGATGGAAACCAGCTTTGTTTTTGCGTCAGACTTGTCAACAAGTGGCTCCCAGGTCTCACGTGTGCAAAACAACAATTCAGGGTGGCCACTGTCTTGAGATAACTCAAATTCTGTCGATGTCGTCGGTTCCCCACAAAACCGCTTTCAAAACGACACGAGCCATGTGCCTTCATTGACAGGTGTTCTTGTTGAATAGCACCGTTGCATGCGAACTGGACATTCCTGGTATCGGTTGTGATGATCAAATAACGCTAAATCCACTTGTGTAAAAACAGGGCTATTTGGTTTCCTGAGGCTGCTCTAAATCTCTGGAGAAGGGTATCTCAACTACAATAATCCTTGAATTCTCATCCCCAAAAGAACCTGCACTTGAAACTCTTCATTCTGATTGGTAATTCCTGCAAAACTTGATCGATTGCCATTCACTGGGGTGGAGCCGCCGCTTCAAAAATGCAAAAACATGCCAGACCACCGTTGACTTTTTGTGCAGGGTCTGGACATCAGTGACAAGGGGCTGGACCTCGTCTCCAACGTGATCCGCAAGTTGCTCAACATCGAGTGCGCCGTGCTCATGGGCGCCAACATCGCGTCCGAGGTCGCCAAGGAAGACTTCTGTGAAGCGACGATAGGTGAGGCCGTTTGTGCCTGTTTCACGCCAAATTTATTGCGTCCTTGTGTGTTGCCAAACGTGCTGTGTTACGAAATCACAGTCAAACCCGTGGAGAGACGCGAAAAAAATTAGGAGTTAGAACAGGTGGAATTGAATTGTGCCCAAAATTGCCATTTTATTCGTAACTCCCTCTGCGTGTGTGCGCACCCGGGCACACTCAGACACACACACACACACACACACACACAAACACACACACACACACACACACACACACACGCACACTGACTTTCTTGGTGGTGGTGTCCTGCCCTCCCTCACTCAAGACCCACAAACTTTCGCACCACATGTGGGAAGTTGTTTTGCACTTGAGTCAGTTTCACACACAAATCCTGCTGTTCTTTCTGCTTCGATTGGCACATAGTCGGTGTGCCAAAGTGAGGCGAACACTGCCAAACACGACATGTGATCAAAACTGTTGAATTACCGGTACGAACCAGGTGATCATGCTTCACACAACCGCTGAATGTTTCATTGCGATCACTGTAGCTGTCTTTTCACAAAATGTTTGGTGCATTCAAGCACTGATAATTACGATTGAGTTTTTCATTCACATTCAATGCCAAATCATCAGTGACGTTTTGGTCAATTCCGCCCTTTGTGGGAAGCCAGAAATAACCGGGTTTGTGGCACAAATCGAGGAACAAGTTTGAATCCCGGGGACGTCTGGCTTCAACAGCCTTTGTTTGAACAAATTTTCTGACATTTTTGGCAAAAGTTGCACCAATGCAGAAAATAAAGAAGAAACCCGGGAGTGTGGACGGCGTGTTTTATTCGGTTCAAACGGCTGTTGGAACAAAATCCCTTTTCCGTAGTCGTTGCCAAACATCTCTTCCAACAAAGTGGTTTGCGTTGTTCATGAAATGAATCCGTGGGAACACAGAGATTTTGGCTGAACAGGTGCCAGCGTGAGGTTCATATAACGACCACCGCACAAAAGGCGCGTGTTTCAGCAAAATAAAATGCGACAGCTTACTTGCAGCTTCCGCTTTTTGCGTCGGACGCTGACCATGGAACGAGCAGCTCGTATCAACCGAAGTATGTCTCGTTGCAGGCTGTAAGAACCGGGAGATGGGGCTGCTGCTGAAGGAGGCGATGCAGACGCCGTATTTCCGCATCGTCGTCGTTGACGACGAGGAGACGGTCGAGCTGTGCGGCGCGCTCAAGGTCAGTGCGACTTCCGGCGCACCGGGGCCCACGGGGTCAAGGACACCTCGGTGACCTGGGGACCACGGGGTCAGAGGACGCATGGCGTTGCGTCTCTGGGCAGGTCAATTGACCTGTGGAGAAGCACTGAAAATCCTTGGTGAGCAAGGTCAAAAACCTTGAGTGACCAGGCGGGCAGGTCAACAGAAATGAAACCTGGAACTACTGTACTTTTGTGTTGTGTGAAGCGAAGGGCATTATTTGCGGAGAGGGCCACCGGACGGGATGGGCACATTGAGGGGAGACTTCGCTTGGTTTTCGGGAAGAGGGGGGCAACTTGAGGACCAAGCCGCCCGGGTTCCAGCGCTGCGCTGTGCTAAGTGCGTGTCTCTCTCGGTTTGTGTTCAGAACATCGTGGCGACGGGCGCCGGCTTCGTGGACGGACTCGGACTCGGCAACAACACGAAAGCGGCCGTCATCCGACTCGGCATGATGGAGATGGTCAAGTTCTGTCAGCTCAGGAACCCCAGTGAGTGCGACACCAGACGAGGTTTTATGGCCAGGGAATGAATGCATTGTGGGCTCATTGCGGCATTCGCGACTGCGTTTTGACAGAAATGGCTGGACAGGACACGCACAGGAGTTGCAACAATGAAAGGAACGCTTTCCGGCGACAAGAGCGATTCCAGCGCTGCACAAGACAATTCGTGCTGTGAGACACAAAACATGCCCAGACGAGTTGTCGTAAAAAGAATTTGTGGCCCACTCCCAAACGCGCTCCTGTGCTTGAATTGCTGCCTTTCACGCAAATTTCCCCCTGATCCAATGCGCGCACGTTGCAGGCTGTAAGATCGACACGTTCATGGAGAGCTGCGGCGTCGCCGATCTCGTCACCACCTGCTACAGCGGCCGCAACCGCAAAGTCGCTGAGGCCTTCGTCAGAACAGGAAAGGTGCGTCTGACTCAGTGCATCTTCAATAAAATGTGATAAACTTCTTGACTGTCAGAACTCTGTTTGTGTGCCTCTCACCCGAGTCCCACTGTTTGCCTGTGAACATTGTCCGGCATCGGAACGCACGGTTCACCTTGGGATGGAAAGCAAACTCCATTATTAAGAAGCGCTGCATCGCGCCAAATAGACTGCAGACGAAAAGCCCAGAAAATGACACATTCCTGATTTGTTGTCACAACACCCGTGTTTACCGAGGAAATCTACACGAATGGAGAAACCAAACCACGTTTGGAAATGTGCTTTGGAAATGTGCGTTCCGTTCAAAGACTGTCCCTCCTGTGTCTGTTTCAGTCGATCAGCGAGTTGGAGGCGGAGATGCTGAACGGACAGAAGTTGCAGGGGCCCGCGACGGCCGAGGAGGTGAACGTCGCGCTGAAGGAGCAGAAGCAGGAGGACAGGTGTGGCGCTGTGTGTTTGTGTGTGTGCGTGCGTGTGTGTGTGTGCGTGCGTGTGTGTGTGTGTGTGTGGTGTTGGCACTTTCCAGTCCCTCACCGCCATCAAAGAGAACGTTTCACGCTGAAAAGGAGCACGCGTGCGCTCGTGTGTGTGTGTTTGTGTGCGTCTGTCTGAGTTTACGGCGGCGTCAAGTTTTAAAAGGGGTGAAAACCACAAATGGACAAACGTGTCTGGAAAGGATATTGAGACCGTTTCAATTTGTTTGCAGATTTCCCATGTTCACTGCAATCCACAAAATCTGCATTGGCGAGGAAAAGGCAGCGACCTTCATAGACTGCATGCGCAACCACCCGGAGCACATGTGAGTCAAAGTTTGGCAATGCGTCATTTGGCATTGCTTTTCTGCAGCGAGATAAACTCCAGTGCGCTTTGAGCAGATTTCCATCATGAGAAACCCAGCCGAGGTAGACCTAGTTTTCGTGTTCAGTCGTAATTTTGAACGAAGACGAGTTTTCGGTAGAAATAGATATCTAGACGTATCCGTTCCCATTCTTTGACAGTGCATTTGAAATTGTGATCATTGTTCAACCATTCTATTCCAGAAATAAGAGCAACATTTGAGAAAGTATGACACTTGCTCCTGTGTGCATGAGCTGAAAGTTTTTAGGAATTAGTGTTCACAGCCAGAACCAAGCAGTTTTCGTTTCTTGTGCAAATGGAAATTTTAACTGAAAGAAACTGCTGGCATGGTATGTTGCGAGCACAGCACAAGACAGTTCGGGGCAGATTATCGCACGTGGTTCTGCACAGTTCCTTGAACTGCGAGGTTCTCTTCACTGTTGAGCGGCAGACAGTGTTGTGAATAGCAGCTGCTTTTTGGCCGACATTGTTTTGACTTTTTCTGCAGATAACGGACCCATCAACGAATCGTGGCTGTACGAACTTGTCATTTGGTTTCATTTCGTTCGCTCATTTCATGAATGGGATTTGGTCCTCTACCTTCCATGCTCTAGTGCATTGATCCCCCTCCCCATCCTCCCCATTCGAGTGTGCTGTTTGGCTGTCTGGTTTGTGAACTAAACAACAGCCGTTGGGTCTTGTTCACCGCCACTTTTTCAAAGTGTGGACACACGAAAAGGGTTGACTTTTTCATTTGCTTTCTTTTTAGGGAATAACGTTCAATCTACAGGTCAGTTGTGTGTCAACAATGTTTTTGGTGCGAGGTGGTGATGCACCTGAACGTGCACACATGTGAAATGTTGTACATACACTGCTGTATGCTCGAGCACTGTTTAGTGTATCCTCCGGTCTTGGTGTCTGGTCGGTCCAGTACCGTGGACCAAGTGAAACTGGATCTTCTTCGGAGGCGAAAACTTTTTTCTGGTGATTGGGTCTGCAGGTGTCGTCGTTCTCACAGCGTTTTGACATCAAGCAACCATCCAACAGCAAAGCTGAATCAGCAATCAACTCTCAAACATTTGTTTGAACAAATGCAGACAATTTTGACAATCTGTCTTCTCGCTCTTCCTTTTTCCTTTCTTGGTTTGTTGCTTTGACATGAACTAATCACGTTTTCCAAAAGACCTAACAACACCACGAGAGGACTGCCGAAACACAGGCGCCCGATCCCCACAAAGCAAATATTTTTCAAGGCCCCTTCGAAACCCCACCCTCAAACAAGCATGCAAATCAAGTCAGCAAGAGTAGCAATGGCTGCAGTGCTCACCAACAAAGTTGGGTGGCCTCGCCTTTCCTCAAACAGGAAATTGTCCAGGATTTTACAAAAAAAAGACAAATCTGCCCACGATGACTGTCGTTGCTTGGACCGTTTGGCACGCCGCGTGCCCACACCGACAGGCGTTCTTGTTGACAAGTCTTAACAGCATGTGCATGTTTTGCTGGTGTGTAGTGGTGTGCTTTGAGGCTATTTCGTGCACAAAACCAAACTCTACGCAATGCGGCAGGCTGTCGCTGAAAATGCGCTCGTCATTTCACACTCATCTTCATCTGCATCAATTTGCAAAAACACCTCAATTCTTCAGAAACTGCGAAAGACACCGCAATTTTTCATTCAGTGTCACTTCGGGACGTATCCGGTGGGCAAGACGCGTTGACACATCATGACATCTGTTTGTGCTGTTTTCAGAGACGCGGACGCCCCACCTCCGTGCAACTTGTAAGTGCTGCAGTTTGGTTCCCAGTGTTTGTACCCTCGACCAATGAGAGCTGTGGATCCGTGGCGTCAACTTCTCACGCACGACGATCATCTGTGTGAGATCAGGAGCCTCAGCAGGACTCCACTGCGTTGAATTTTTGTCTCTCGAGCGTCCAGTGAACTGTTTGTGACTTTCACCTCTTGGGTGACGTGTCGATGCAGATCTAGTTTTGACGAACCTTGTCTTCTGTGTCATCTTCAGTCAAAGGAAAATGTGATCGTAGTGAATTTTGTGGGGGAACTTGGTCAATTTTCTTGTGCCCTCCGGTGCGTAGAGTTCAAATCAAAAGCAATCAGGGCTTTAAGTGGTTGGGTGTTGTTATCGTACTTTTGTTCGTTGGAACACAAACCAAATGACCGGCGCTGTGTTGGGTGCGTTTTTTAGACGTCGCACAAATTTTGTGTTGTGAAACCATAGACATTGTTTTTTGAAAGGACTGGTGTTGTCAATGTCCTTCGGAGCGAGCCTGTGTTGTGCACTGGTCATAGGTTGAGGTAGGATCCGCTCACCCTGATCAACCCATCCATGCAGCCAGCTATCACACTGGTCAGGGCTGACCATTGAGAAATTCGTGGTGATGACCTGGTCTCACCACTGATCCCTGTGTGCAGTTTGGTAACGTCCCCCCCCTCTCGAGCAGCTGCCTGGTGCGGGGACTGATCAGGGGGTGGTGGCCACCAGAGTGACGATCACTCGGTGGCGATTGCGCGACGCACCAGTGTTCAAAGTTCTGCTGAAACGTTCTTGTTGATATCCTGTTGAAATTGCCACCGCAAATTACTCGAGACAAAACACTCCAGACTGTGATTCGGTCACCGTCATTTTCTTGAATTTTACGAGCACTCTGATCGACAGAGTGCGGTTTTTGATTCCGTGCTTTGCGTGGACTTCGTGGTGCCTGGTGTTGTTGTATCAACAACCAGTTTTCTGCTGCAGCAACCAAAGTCGTTGCACACGCAAGTTTTTGTCGCAAGGGGCGAAGCTTTATCTGTAAATCAAACATGACACTGTGTTGTGCAAATCGTTTTTGATCCCGTGTGTCTTGCAGTTTGTGTTGACCTTGATGTGTTGTGACGGATGGACGGGGCCCTAAAAGACATTTTCATGAGAATGAATAGATTGGGATGGAAGAATTTAGGGCCTTGATAATTTTCACTTGCAATGTTGTACGCCGTGTACAGAACCCAAATGACTGACCTGACATCAGTGGCCTTACCCAGGCTTGGATTTGGTGTTTTTCCACATCCATCCTCTTGGTGTGGTGTTCAGTGAAATGTCAAATTTGACTCGTGCTGTTTGAATGTCGTGCCGATGTTCATGTTCTCGTAGGAATAGATTAGACACTGATCTCTTTCGCAACGTGACGGAAGAGTTTGAGTTTCTTGTCTCACTGATAAAACACGAGAGTGCCAACAACTGTTCGTAGTGACAAATTCGTCCGCACTTGGTCCCGCCTTTTTGGAACAACTCGAACGAGGCGGGACCAGGTGTACGAGTGCTCAGCATTGTTTCAAGGTTGTCAGCCAAGTGTCCACACGCCGGTCAGTTGATCTATGCAAAATGTGGAAATTCTGCGTCTGTGCAGTTTTGTGAGCCAAATGACTGTTGTGCAACTGTCCGATAGTTCAACTATGAATTTAGTTCTGTTCAGACTGTTCGAACTGCAGATAAAGTTGTGAGATCGGTAGACAGTATTTGGTCTGCCAGTTCGGCAGAAGAGCCAAGCGCACTGAAAATTGCCATGACGAACGCGCAAGCCTGCGTTACGCACGCATTTTGTCTTGGCGCTCAGACTTATGCGGCGCACCCAATGCGACAGAATCAACAGCTTTTCGTCATTCACTGATCCCATGGAGTAATTTTCCAGCAGGCTCTGCGACGACATGTTTTGTCCGCAGGCAAACACTTTTGGGGCAATTTTAGCGCGGATGCAGGGTGACGTACGAGACGCCACTGCTCCAGGGGACTAAGGCGCCACTCTTTTCAAACGTCTGCAAAGTGACTTTCAGTTGCGCCCGAGTATTTACCTTGGAAACCCTTCCAATTTTTCCATTGGGTATGTTGGAATGTTTGTACAAAACGACCATGAATAAATCCAGACGTCATTGAATAAGTGTTCTGCTTCTCGCTTGCTTGATGTTCAGTTCGTTCTTTCAGCGCGGAGACTTGAGCAATTCGTTCGAAACCGGAGTTTTCAACAATGAAACCAACAAACGATTTTCCTTTTTTTTGTTGAACAAATTTTTTAATGTACAACTGTACATAAACAACGTTACACGTTTCAACACGGCTGACCGCCGACAACTGCGATGGCCAACGATCCAAACAAAACCACCGGCCAAAGCTACTCGTTTCGATTCGACACGAACCATTGCAAGAATCAAACGCCCAGAGAACGAATGTCAGATGTTCACCTGCAACAGTGCAACCAGTTGGCAATACAAAATAAAATGCGGGATCTGCAACTTCATATCCAAGGCGGACGTGTGAAACTTTCGACGCGAGTATTTCAGCATACGAAATTTCTGGGAAGTGCTGAAGTTTCGAGAACGTGTCATCTCTAATCCTTTTTGACGCCGCAGTGCAGCTGGTGCAGAGCAGCTGGCACGAACCACAATGTGAAGATATTTTGACATGGTCTAAAATTCTGAAAGAAAATCTGAAAGAATTCCGCATGCTCAAATATGTCGCTTTTACAAATTCTTTCTGACAAACGTGCAAATGTTTCGTTGCACTGGTTACTGTGCAGGCGACAATCTGATCCGTTGTTTCTGCCGTGTCTGAACACGAACACACGAAAACAGCGCACAGTGCGTCAGTGGATCAGAAACAATAAAAACTCCAGTTTACCCTCCCACCTCTGTAAAGATACGGATCCACTGACGACACCGAAACCTCTCGGGGACGAGTGCCGTTCGTTTTCACGCGACGCGCTCCCTGGTCGTTCGATTCTTGCGTCTGAAAAACACATCTTTTCGCCACTGCAGAGTGGCATGAGCACAACATGTTAAACAACACTCTCTCTTCAATGGATGGACGTCTGCCATCACTTTCTACGTTTCTTCACGAGCCGTGCTCGTTTCCCTCCACGCCTGAACGTTTCCTCTTGCATTCGGAAAGACCCCCATTGCCAAAAACAGGTTTCTGTTAAGTTTTGCCCAAAATAGGTTTCCGTTTCGTTTCCACAATTTGGACCTTCCTCAGACCTCGCTTGCCTGCACGTTACCTTCGCAGATCTACCCTCACCGACTCACTCGCAGCAGTTCTCCACCTCTTATCGTGCTGCACGATTCAGCGACCGTTCACTGCAGAAAAAAAAGTTCACCATCAACACCACTTTCGCACACGATGCGTCGCGTCGTCCTGCTCAGCTTTCGTCCATTCATCAACAGTTCGTCCAGTTGGTCATTTTGCAACACAAAGTGAAGTTATACAACACATTCCATAAAAATGCAAGTGGTTGAGATCACAGCAGTCTTCCGGCTTCACCTGAAAACTTGGAGGCGCGAGAGCGTCTGCATCACTTGGCAAAACAATGCAAACGCTCTTGCGCACAAGTACAACACAGGGAATACCTTACCGGATTTGTGAGCATTTCGCTGCAAACACTTCTATCGTCTCAGAGCACAAGGCAGCCACAATTCAACTGGAGCTTATCAAACTGCAAAATATAATGTGTACAGTTTATTTCTGCACACCAATCACAGTCACAAACCAGGGAAATTCAGTTTACTAAAAGTCAAAATCGCTAGTTTACAATGCTACAAGTCGCGAAACATCGAACGCCGTGTTCATCGTCCTGTACATTTGAAGATACGAGACCCTGAACATTCATTCTACAGTTACGCCCCAGGGTATTTCGAAACCTGAATACAACCAGTCCCGATTTTGTCACTGTTTCTGGTTTCTTCCACCGTCGCTTTCACATTTGCTGGTCATCTCTCGATCCACCTCTCCTTGTGGCTCCGTTTCTATTTTCAGGTCTGCCGTGGAACATCCATGTGCGTCAGATCCGATAAAGTGCGAGGAATTTTGTACACTATGTACGCGTCACTCTCTGAGAATGCTCACACATTTCCTTTCTGGAAATATCAGTTCGTGTCTCCTGCACTCTCACGACATTTCACTCAGCTTCGCCAGTTTCCTTGGCTTTCCGGGCACAGTGGTGGCAGAATTCGATGGACACGTCATCTTTGTCGACGTGAAGACAAACTCCACCGCTCAACGCAGGCATAGCTCCGGATTTTCTGGACTTCTTTGCAGGAACCTGGGAACGCTCGCCATAGTCGTGATCCAAATCAGCTGACCGCTTCCGAGAGAACGACGACGTGAAACGGACATTCTTGGCGCTCTGGATGTTGCTTAGCAACCCGGCCAGCGCGCTCTGGTTTGCCAGAACGCTCCTTAGATACGCGACCTCCTGTTCCAGGGCTGCTTTGTCGCGAACCATCTTCTTCGAGTCTCTCTTCAGTATCTCATTTTCCTTTGTGAGATCCCCGACCTGCTCCTCGAGGCCTTCGACGTACGCTTTCTTCTTCTGTCGGTTCAGCTTGGCCTGGATCGCGTTCTTCTTGTTCTTCTCGACGAGATCCTCGTCTGCCCCTTCGGGGCCCTTCTTGCCGCGGCTCGCCTGGCCCCTGGAACCCTGCACGCTCTGGTTGGGGACGACCACTTTGAGCAAAACCGGGTTCTGCGGTGGGCGGAAGCTGGTCGAGGCAGCAGTGCCAGCCCTGGTCGCGACGCCCGCTGGGCGCGGTGCAAGCATGCGGACCGGCCGGGGAACGGGCTCTGGCTCGGGAGCTGGATGGGTGGACTCTGGCTCTTGGAAGCTCTCTGGGGACCCAACACTGCTGCTGCGATCCGCCTCTTCATCCCCCATGAGATACCGAATCAGATCCCCGTCATTGTTTTCGTCTCCGAGCATGTCGTCAAAATCGATGGTGGCGATGTCGGCCACGTCACTGGGCCCGGCCCCTTCTCCAGCGCCATGCAGCTGCTCACCTGATTCTGGGCTGCCCAACATGTCGGCGATGGCCGAGTCCATCGTCACGTCGCTGGCGATCGACTCGTGCCCCGGGGACGACTTGGTTCGGTGTCGGCCACCCAACTCCTGATCCTGAAACGGCTCCAGAGTCGTGGTGGCTCCTCCCAGCAGCAGGTCGCCGAGGTCGTAGGTCTGCGTCGAATCCAGCTTGGCGGCGACTTCGTGCAGATCAAGAACTGGAGTCGTCAAGTCGTCGAACAGAAGCTCGTCTGGCAACGAAACACTCACGACTGACATCTTGGATCCGACTTCCTGATTCGAAGTGAGGAACCAAGTTTCTTGCCCTTTGCGAAGTTTTTTTTTTTTCTGCGAGTTACAGAACCCTGATGCAATCTACGGTTTCTGCAGCTGATCCAGAAACGTTTCGTGGACGTTGATTCTCAACAAACCTCAGAAACAACCCAAAAACGTTCACCTACCAGTTCGGATTTGAGAAGATTCTGTGAAACGAATTCACAACGTTCTGCGTTTTATAGTCTACTCGTCACCGCCGCAGCAACAGATTTTGTCAAATGTTATTGGCGAAAATTCGCGGTAAATTCAAACGAGAAACTCCCATTGGCTGTTAAATTGAGTGAATGACGACACGGAAGTTCACAACACTTCGTTTTCCCGACGTCGAAGGCGTAAATTGGCTTCAAAATAACCCTCCTCCCAAAAAAGTAAACCCAACGTACCATGATTTCTCGTCGCAAAATGGCCAAACTTTGCCACAAATTATTTTTGTCGCATATTTGGACAAGAGTATAAATGCTGGTTGCTTCATATGGTGCTTTCAGTGCAGACAAAACGACATAGAGCAGTAATATTCTGGTACACAAAAAAGTAGTGCATTTCCGGTTCGGACCGCAGAAAATGGCGCTTCAAGACTCAATTGACTGGAAATTCACTCCACTTATGGTTGTAGTTCAGTTGTTTTGTTTATCGCTTTCGTTACAGAATGAATGAAATATGTAGTATGCGTTTTTGTAGCACAATGCGAAGCAATTATTTGAAGAATAAATAGTTTCAATTATTTGAAGAATAAATAGTTTTCCCAGCAAGGCATTTTGGTATTTTCCCGCCAAAACTGCACATCACAGATGAAGAGCTTGAGAGAGGACGAGCTCCGTGATCTGGCTTTCAAGATTTTTCAGAAATTTCCGTAAATCTGTAAACACAAAGAAAACTTGTGGTGGTGGTGACTGGCGTGTAAAACAACCACGGTAGTCCATCTCAGGCCAGCATCGCAAAGGATATTTTCGCGTTGCGCGTTGACATCCGTGGTTCTATTTTCAAAACATTGACATGGTTCTATTTTCAGAAAACCTCAAACAAAACAGTTTTCCAAGGGATGGGTTTCAATATATAACTCTGACAAATGCAGACTAACACACAACCCAAACACAAACTGCACAATTTTTTGAGGATCTGAAGAAAAACTTTCTGCACCCTCGCAAACCAGTTGACAGCCCCTCCCCCTCCCCATAGGATTCCAAAATCCTCTCTCAAACACGGCAGCCATTCCTGTTTTTGGTGTTTCTGTTCACAATCGCAGCGTGAACTGACCTTGAGAGGAATTCCCGCCTGTTGTCCTGGGGATGGCCAACTCCGGGAAAACCACGTTCCAGAAGTGATACCGATCCTGCCTCTCCTCGCTCTGCTCCACGATCTCCACAGTTGGGCCAAAAGTCATCACCCTCTTTTCGTCTTCAGAAAATGTTGGCCATGACAAAGGAACCTCGTGGGGTCCCTGGTTTGGGTCCCTGAACACAAACGTTGTTTCGTTGTTGAAAACAACGAGGGCAATTCTGACAATCAAGCCTCAAGCCAGGTTCACGAACGATACCTGGCTGGGGTGTATCTCTTGTCACTCAGTATGTGCTGCACGGTCACGCACGCCTGTCGTACAGGGTGCATGAACCTGGCCTTCTGGCAACTCAATTTCAGGTCGAACTTACCCGGTGTGAGCGAAGTTGGTGAAATAGCTCATGTAGTTGTGGCTGACTTGTCTGTCCGTCTCTGTCCAGTTGGACAGCTGGTGCTCTTTCTCGTAGTTTTCCCCGAACAGCATGTACAAGTCGTCCGCGTGAGACCCGTTCACCCACGGCTCCCAACCCAAGAAGCTGTTCCGGTATGAGAACTCGTACACGAACGTCTTTCGGTCTGGAGACGTGCTGCAATTGAGAACATTGGGTGTGTTTATCAAAAAGTTCGGCCCAGTGTGGTGACGACTGTTTTGCCCCTTCTTTCCAAGCTGATCACGATGAAATTTGTTGACAAATTGTCCTCAAACTTCAGTGTGGCGGAACCAGAAGAATGTCAAGAAAGATCACAGAGAGTGAAACAAAGCGGCTGTTTTGAAATCAGAGAACAAAATTTTGGAATGCGATCTCATCTCAACATGCACGAACCCTCACTTGGAGTGCGCAGTTGCCTCGTAGGTGAGAGCGGACCACCACGTCCAGTCGGTGAACATCTGGGTGGCGGCCTGGGTCCGAGTGGTCAGGTCGTCGTTGTCCATGTCTGGGTACTGCAGGTAGATCTCGGTGACGAGTTCGTCCACGTTCTCCCACCACAGCAGCGCCAACTTGAGCGCTGACCGCAGCAGCTCCTGTGTGTGAGCGGTTCGACCCAACCCAAATTCAGAGAACGAACAATTGACCTGACTGCAGAAACCAAGCAGAGACACGTGCGCACTAAGGGTCTGTACAACAGATACATCGTGATTCCTGAGACTGGGCACAAGTCGTTGATTTGTTTACGCTGAACGCGTTCTGAAATTTTCACTGCATGGCAAACTTTTCAAGGTGGTGATTCAGCGGGCCACTGATCGGCGACACTAAACGGTCGCTCCAATTTGAATTTTGCACTGCTTGCATTGCCACAAAAATTTTGTCGACTTGGAGACCAACGGTCAAATCTCGCTCGAACCATCTCTACGTCTGACCGCAATCGTTGGACTGAGCACTGCTTGAACTGCACCTTGTAGGTTGCGAGGTTGAAGCCCATATCTGGATTCCCGAAGGGATTGGCGAAGACAAACGAGGCTGCGTCGTGGTATGTCGCTCCAACTATGACGTCATAGTCGCCCGCCAGGCCTTCAGCCATGTTGTCCCGTGGGTCCTCGGGCACCAGGACCCCGTCGATGACCGGGACCCAGAGCGGGACGTAGAAGCCCAAAGTGAGGGGAGAGATCCAGCCAGCGATGTCCAGCGCGTTGGCGTCTTTCGTGCGCAGACACTCGACCTTACAACCACGCACGAAGTGAGAACAAAAAGGCAGTGGTCAGACGGCAGAATTGTTTTGAACTCAAGAGTCGACTTTCCTTCACCCGGACATCAGGACATTGGGCTTCCCGTTTCAGTGTCTGCCCCACTGACCATGGCGCTGTTGTCGTCGGTTGGACAGCGGGAGAACCTTCCCAGGTCGGTGGCGGAGGTGGCTCCGAGCAAAGTGTGCGACCACCAGCCGGCCGCGCTGCCACTCAGCGCGATGCCCCGGGAAAACAAACCCTGCAGGCGAAAGATGTGGGACGTTCATGTGCAGGGAGACCCCACCGCTTTTGTTCGATGCCTGTCATCTCTGGATGTTGAACCAACAAAGGGTCACTTGTCCTTTCCCATGTCAGACTCGTTCTCTGCACTGAGGAGGGATCAGGAAGCTGTGACAAAGGCTGAAAGTCTCCGCACCCTGGCCTCAGGAGCGTAGAGCATGTAGCTGACGACCGCGCCTCCCGCAGACTGTCCGAACAGCGTCACTTGGTCCACGTCCCCGCCGAAGTTCCTGTCAACAAACCAGTCTGTTGTTGGATGTGAATCCAACGCAAGGGCGTGTTTTTCTAATTGGCTCACAAAAACAAGGACAAACAAACCCTGCGTTTTCCTGGATCCAGCGCAGTGCGACCACGGCGTCCCACAGACCGTAGTTGCCCGGCGCCGCGTCGTCGCCGGTCGAAAGGAATCCCAGCGGTCCGACCCTGTACGCCACGGACACGACGACGACCCCGCCGTGCAGCGCCAGGTCCTCCAGGTTGTAGGGCCGCGTTCCGCCCAGGATGAAGGCGCCGCCGTAGAACCACACCATGATGGGCACGCTCGAGTTGCTGCGGCGAGAAAATGAGCACCAGAATGTTCCACAAATTGTGACAACGAAGACTTTAGCAACCACCAATTTCATCCCACATCAGAAGCACAGGCAACATAAATTTCGCTGAGAGCTGCTCAAATGATATGTGTGTCACCGATCTGGCATGCAAGTGGCGCACCTGGATGGAAGACCACACGGATCACAGAATCAGCCCCCAGAGAAACTCTTGAACCATTCACCCGTGTGTCAGGAAGGGAGAGCGTCATGGTAATCCTTCCAGATGTTTCACTCACAGGTTCTGGACCCCATGCGGCACGTAGATGTTGAGGTAGAGACAGTCCTCGTCGTCTATGACGACGCCGCCGGGCGCCCCCTCGCGGTCGTAGCTGAAGAGCTGTGTGCACTCGGCGCGCCACTCGGTGGCGCTCAAGGGCTCCGGGCCCCACGGCTCGGGCTCGTCTCCCGCCGCGAAGCGCAGGAGGCCCAGCGGAGGCCGTGCGAACGGGATGCCCAGGTAGCGCTCGTACGTCTGACCTGTGCCGGAAGACGTTTGGATCAGCAAGCGTTTGCGTTTTTCTCTCCACCTGGTCAAGTTAACTTCAGAAGGTGAGGACAGTCAACGTCGATTTTTGCTGATCACCGCTATTTGTCCTGAACTGGAACTACAGTGTGCTCCAGACACTGAGCTTTACTCAACCGGTGCTTCTTTTGCATTGAGTTTGCTTCTCGTGACGTTCCCAACGTGTTTGGGTCAACTTTTCCCTCCCCAGTTTTGCTTCTGTCTTGTGAAGTTTCATCGCACAACAAAGGTCATCCAATACCTGTCACCTTACCTGTCACCTTTCAGCACGACAGTGATTCAAAATTTCCTCACCATCGTCCGTGTAATGCGTGGTGCCCACCACGGGCCCGTACGTGGTCTGCACCTCCGGGGTGGGGTCCTGAGCACCTCCGGCCACACAGCTCAACACCAGCCCCAGCACAACCACCCAACTTTGCACCCACATGCCTTCCATTCAGAAAACTGAATGTGCGTGGTTGTCAATTATCTTTCCGCTTCTGCATGTTTCTTTTTCCTGGCTGTTTGTGAATTTGTTCACTTGGGAAAGTGCACACATTGTACGGCCTTGAACAATTATTCCGTGTTTGCTCACAAAGTACATCGTACTTTTTAATTGCTGTCCTTCGCGCCCAACCTTCAGACAGATGGCTACAGCTGTCTTTGTTCAGCAGCTTTTTGATCCTGATCCCCCAACAATATTTTTGTGCGAGTTCCGCTCGTCGGTCCGTGAGTTGAGTTTCATCCTCCGAAAAATAGTCCCAATCCACGACCGCAGAAGATCTCGATCATGGCAGGAAAACAGCAGCATTTGACAACAATTGCCTGGTGAAAATGAAACACACAAATTCGGATGGCCCCGAGCAAAATGCGGAATCTAGTAACATTCATTGAACATTTTTGATTCGAGTTTAGGTTGGCTTAAAATTTTGAAGCAGGCTGCAGTTGCACAGACCATACAGATCTTGGATCCCCAATAAGATCTGCAAGTTGCACTTTTTGCAGGGATTGCGTCACTGTTTTTGAGTTTGGTCAAATTCGCAACTTTGAAACTTGAGACCTGTTCTTCAAAGAGTTTGCACAAGCTGAAATAAGACGTCACAAGTCTTTTTCGGCAAAACGTTCCGACTTTTCATTTAGAACACAGAAATGAACGCTTTCAGGTCAAAAGGCAACGAAGTTTCTTGCCCAACTTATCAGCACAAAAGATTCTCTTTCCCTTTGAACATTCCGAAAACGGTTACAAAATGTGAACACGCAAAAAAGTTGACGTTTTTGACGTTCCGTTGCGAGAGTGTAGAATTCACAAAGCTCTGTGATCAACATGATACCTTCTCCAATATCAGATTTCTCATTTCGCTCATTATTTCTGATCTCCACAACAGGCGCAAAAAGAGTGTCTTGTTGATCCATTGCTCTGGGGACGATTTCGTTCGTGAACCAGTTTAAAACTGCCAGTTCACTGCAGAGCTGATTGCGAACTTGGAAAATCGTCAACATGAAGTGGATTTTAGCTGGTGTTTTGCTGGTAGGTAGTTTCTGACACTTCGGGAAACGATGCATTGGCTCATGTGGCTCAGCGCATTGGGAGCGAAGAAGAAGGATTGGTCAACTCCATTCACGGAAACATGAAAAAAAAGTTTGCGCTCGTTGCAGGTCTGCGCCTGCGTGATCGAGGTGGGGTCCTGGTCGCGGGCGTCGCCTCCACGGCTCGGCGACGGTCAGTTGACCCACCATTCGCACTGATCAACAGGCCTGCTTGTTGTTTCAGATGAAAATTTTCATTCCCCCACCAGTTATTGTTGATTCTGAGGAAACGCGCGCGGTGCTCGTTGCAGGGCCACAAGTGAGCGTGAATGTGAGTCGTGCGGACCAGAATCCGGGCGACACAGACGGCCCGCCCCGCGGCAGGTGCGACACACACACACACACACACACACACACACACACACACACACTCCTCCTGTATTGAGTGTGTTGTGCGTATTCAAAGTCAAATTCGTGCTTGTTGTTCGCAGAAGCGCAACCATGAAGTCAGTCGGGAAACCTATTTTCATGTGAACGAGCAGCGAACATTGTGGGACGAAATTTGAAAGCAAACAAAATGAACATTTTGATTGCAACTGTGTCAGCACAAACCGAAAACAAAGTCAGAATGTTGACACTGCCATTGCCTTGAGAGGTTCGAACCCCACTTTCTCCTGAACTTTGGCCGGTTGTCTGTGTGTGCGTGTGTGTGTGTGTGTGTGTGTGTGTGTATTTGTGTGTGCTTGTGTGTATGCGTGCGCACTCCTGCAGGAATCCGTGCTCTGTGGCCTCTCAACTCGTCCTGACAGATTTGTGTGTTGTCTTTCTTCAGGAGGGGCATGGCCATGGATCCTCGAAAAGTGGTCGGTGAGTTAGCGAATTTCTGGTGTAATGTCTGCGTCAGTTGGACAAACTTGTGTGGGCAGTGGCCATGTCTTGACGTCATCCTGCTTGGCACTCAGAGATTTCATGCCGATGGTTGCTGACACAAAACATTCCACGAGATAACGGTGAAACAGTTGACGCAGTTGTCTGAGGACAAGGATTGAATGGGGGGTCAAGGTGTCTGGGTCCACCCAGGGCGTCCTCTCCGGACCCCAGGCCCCTTCCAACAAAGCTCCCGACTCAGTTAGTTGTCAGCCTGTAGGATTTGACAATCAAATCAAGAGTCACTTGAATCAAATCAGATTCACACCAGACTGTACAACAGGCAGTGAGTCTGTCAAGGGCCCGAGCCACGTCAAATGGCAGGCGGTTCGACGTCAATCTAAACGACAGGAAATTTATCCCGATCTTCTGGTGCGCGTCATCTTCATCTCGATCCCCTTTCAGCGGGCGCGGTCCGGTACGTGCGGAGGCAGGACTCCCTGTACGTGCAGTGGATGCAGTCGGCTCGAAACCTGACGAACTTCCAGCAGTCGGGGAACCTGACGGCCGGGCAGCGCTTCGCTGCAGAAAACACCATGCAGCTGCTCGCAGCCGTGGGCAGGTCAGATTGCACGCTCTTCGTTCACTTCAATGTGAGTGGATGTTGGGAATGCTCCAGAAGTGGGATCCCAGCCCCTCTGTCCCTGCAGGAGAGTACAAAGGGTCCTGGAGCGCGAAGGTTCACCGACTGAGCCCATCGAACCAAGAATAGAATTACAACAACAAAAAACGGGAATTACTCGGGCGGAGAGTGTCAACAGCTTGGAACACCAAACACAAAATGTTGCACCTGGCCGAGCATTTGAATGAAGGTCAATGTAAAAGCGTAACAGAAATTGTAAAAGTGGCACCAGGGATACGGAACACAGGTTCCAAAAAAAGGGCAATCGGGATCTGCATTGCTAGGATATCGGGTACATAGTCGGCTGTCGAAGGAAACGACCACAACCAAGCATGTGCTGAAATAAAAAAATCTGGTGATCTTTTTGCAGACAATCGGGGTTGTTGAAGACTCACCACGAGGTGATCACCTCCGACCAAACGCCCGACGACCCAGACAAATACTGCGTCTGCCAAGTCTGATCCTGCACAAATCAGAATCCTCCTTCTCCACCAATAAATTCACAATCATCTCAACATGTCACATGTTCCTTGATAAGGGCATTCCGTGCACGTAAAATCTTCAATGGAAGGTACGAAGAACTTTGGATTGTTGGCCTCAGAAGCGACCCAAAATCCAATGTTGCAGATCTTTCAGTTGCGTACGAAGGTCTTGTTGTGCAGAACGGATTCTTGATGTTCGGTCATTTGTTCGAGCAAAAAAAAAAGAAATACAGTTTTCGTCGACTGATAAAAAAATGATGACTTGCTCAAAAACTTTTCCGCACGGAGGATCATTCATGTTGTGCTTGTGCGCGCAGAAACAACGTTTTTGCCTGGTCGCGACAGGGTGCAGAAGAATGAATGCTTCTTTCATCCACGTCAAAGAGACCAAACGACAAAAAGACAAAGATGAACCTTGGGTAGACCGTTTGTGGCCGCTCACTTTCTGCCATTTCCACACTTTCCACACACTCCCCTGCTGACTTCCTTTCTTGGCATGAGAGCTGTTCCGAGTGTTGTCCGTGTCCCGTTCCAAAAGAAAAAGTCACCACAGTTGCATTTGTCCATTCATTTGCAACTCGGTCTGCACAGTAGGCAGCACAGAAAACAAATTTATGGTATTGTTTCAACTTTTTCGCACAGTTTGCGTTTTGATGAAAAGGACAATGTTTTCGTAAACACGAGTCGCAGCTGTCACAGTGATTTGACCCTTTACAAAAGGAAGGAAGCCGTGCCAGCCCTGAGGCTGATGGTCCAGAATCACCCGGTTCCCGCTCTTCTCCAGTCTCTGCGCGTACAGAATGGCATCGTCTCGCAAAGTGTCGTACTCACAAGCGAGAATGTACGCCGGAGGTAAACTACTCAAATCCTCAGCCATCAGAGGAAAGTTGAGCGGGTTTGACAATCCCTTCTCAAATTTGGCAACAATTTCTCTTCTCTGTTCTCTCTCAGTGAATCCCAACTTCTCCAACAGTTTATCATGCTCATCTTTTGTTTCGGGCCACTTTGGTGGCTTGTAGTTGTCCCGTATGTATTTCCGAGGAAGATCCCGCACGTCCACGTACTTCCGGTATTCTGCCCGGAAGTCCGGCGACACGTGCGCCCCCTTCTGCACGACCTCGGAGAACCTGTCGTAGTCCCAGAATCCGACGTAGGTGGCGACGACACCGCCGACGGCCCACTTCCGGATCCACAGGAAGCCCCAGGGGTCGTTCTGCTCATGCGCAGGCAGCCCCACCGTCAGACCTGCGGGCGAGGGCGAGGCTCAGTCGGGTAACGCGTCATGTGTTGGGTATCTGTTTTATTCAGCGAGCGCCAGGCAGTTGGCACCGTGTGTGATATCGGTCAGAGCAAATATGCAAACAGCTTGACGAAAGTGAGGCCAAGCTACGTGGCACTGCCAAACGACGCTTGGTACATCACGCGCACCTAGTGTATACGATCAGGTCCCTTTACTTTGTCCTTGGAAACCTCACGACTCTCACCTTGCAGGATGGGGTAAAGCAGAATCTGGTACTGGAGTCTGGGGCCGTGCTCAGAGTCCTTCAGTTTCAGTGCCAGGGCAGCAGCCAGGTTTCCTCCCGCGCTGTCGCCTGAAACAACAGCAGCAACACAGGCTTTCACTGATGTCCTCACCAGGGACAAAAAGTCGAACCACATGCACCAGCCTGATGCCAACCAACTCAACCCAATTCGTCCGAGTGAAATCAGTGGGAAATTCACAACACGAGAACAGAACCTCAATTCAGCGTTGAGAGTGCATCTGTGGTCAACAGTGCCAATTCAAGTCAGCCCATTTGTCGGAGGACCAGACTTCGTGCATGCCAGCAAGAGCCAAAAGAGGCCGGGCGAGCCTACCCATGACACCTATCTTGTTTCTGTCCACCCCAAAGTCCTCTGCGTGTTCCCAGAAGTGGATCGTGGCGGCCTCGCAGTCCTGCAGCGGGAATGGGGCGGGGAAGTCCGGCGCCAGGCGATACCTGCGAAAACACCAGCTGTTTTGAAATCTCCTGCAGACCACGCTTTCCGCACACACGTGTCAAGCGGTTTGGACACCACTGATTTCACAATAAGATCGCGTTTGAACTGCAGAAGCAGCAAAAACCGGGCAAAACTACCCGCATTTCTGGTTGCAGGTCCATGCTGAGATTTGGAAGCATTTTAAAACGCTTTCTTCAGCCCTCCAAAGGGAGCGAATTGTGACAAAACACAAATGGTACTCACTCGACTGAGACAACGGTCAGCCCCAGGTCCTGCACAAGTCCACCCAGAAACCGATCATAATTTCCTGCAAGAAAATGTGTTTTTCAACAAACGAGAGATGACAGCTGACAAACTATCACACATCAGCTCACCGGCTGATCCGAACAGACAACTTACCCCTTGTGGAGTCCTTTTCCAAATTTCGCACTGTTTTGCGAACATACCATTTGTACGTCACACGACTCATGACACACCTCGAGGGTAACTAACTCACTGGAGCTGCCGGCGAGGAAGCCTCCGCCGTGGAAGAAGACGAGGCCGGCGCCGAGAGCGGGCGGCGCTGAATCCCCCGGAGCGGGCGGCACCGCTGGGGCGTACACGTTCACTGTCACACCGCCAAACTCCGTCTCTGTGATCTAGAAAGTAGGAACCGCATTCGTTGATGGTATGACCAGGCTCGGGTCTTTTGGGGTTGTGGAATGTGAGAATGGCTTCAGACATCTTCATCTCTGTTGTTTTCAGAATAACTCAATCCTTATTGAATTGACTGGTTGGCGCGTGTTCTCACATTGACGCCCTGGAGTCGGGGGGACATGGCGGCGTCTACGTAGCCGAGGGCCTCGATGCCGTAACGGACGCAGTGTCGCCCGTCGCACAGACCGAGCTGCTCCGCTGCCCATGACTGCGGGGAAACATGGCCGAAAGTTACGAGGATCGTCTCAAAATAGACCGATTTCGCTCCGGAAAAAGATGAAGACAGTTTCTTGCGATGCTGCCAACATTTAATGCTTCAAGTAAACATGCCAATAATGCCATGCCAACATGTGAACAAGAACAAAAGCATGCCACAAAAGTGTAAAATGACCAGAATAAACAAGAAACAATTGTCTCATGGTGATTTTGGTGCAATCAATCACAGTCAAGATTCCTCCTCTGAGCTGGATGCGGAAACCTCTACCATAAAGTCAGGGATCTCAATGCCATCACCCTCAAAGAAATCTCCCTGTGCCTCCACACATTTTGCCCATCTTACAGGGAGATCTTTGATTGCATCCTCGAATTTCTGTTGTGGAATTTCCTTCAAGATCCGGAGTGCAGCAGCTTGGACTTCTTGGACATTTCTGTAGACCACTCCTCTCATCTGCTTCTTCAATTCCGGATACAGAAAATAGTCATTCGGGGCCAAATCGGGACTATAGGGGGGGGGGTGGGCAAGCAAATCAGTCCCAGTCTCTCCCAGATGGGCCAAGGTTGGCACAGCTGTATGCGGGGTCGCGTTGTCATGGTGCAAAAGATAGTACCTCCACATTCCATTTTTGACCCAAAGGTGTGGCCTCTTCCTCTGGATTTTCTCATGCAGCCTGGACAGGGTTTGGCAATAAGTGTCAGCTGTGACAGTTTCACCCTGCGGGACAAATTCTGAGTGGATGAGACCATTACAGTCAAAGAACGTGGTGATCATGGTGCTCTTCCTTGTCCTGGATCTCAAGGCCTTGTGGGGGCGGCGGTCGTTGAGAGGGATCCATTGAGCACTCTGGATCTTGGTGTCAGGGCTGAAAGTGGGCAGAGAACTTTCATCTCCTGTCACTATCTGCTGCAGGAATGCAATACCCTCATCTTTGAATCTGTCCAAATGTTCCTGGGAGATGCATGCACGAAAGTCCTTCTGTTCTTGTGTGAGTATTTGAGGAACAAACTTTGAGCTCACATGTCAGAGGCGGAGGTCCTTCCGGAGGATTCTTTGCACAGTTGAGCATGAAATGCCAGTTTCAGCAGCAATTTCCCTCACTGACTGGCATCTGTCTTGTTCCACTTGAGCCTGGATTGCTTGGATGTTGACCGGACTTCTTCCAGATTGACCACGCCCACTCCTGGGTTTGTCTTTCACAGCTGTGTCCAAATCTCCTTGCTTGAACATCTTGTGCCAAGCTCTGGTCTGTGTTTTGCCAAGAGACCGATTGCCATAAACAGCTTGCAGTTGTCTCCAGCACTGAATGGGTGTGGCACCTTGTTTGACCAAAAATTTTATCACAGATCTTTGCTCCACTCTGCACTGATGAGACATCTCACAGGAAACAACGTCATGCACATTCAAACACACAAAAACGATAAAAAGTCTGAGTAAACTCACTGCCTGCATCGCCAGAACTTGGGTCACCACGGTGTCTGTGACCCCAGACAAAGTGGGTCACTTCAGTGCTTGGTCACAAGTGACCGACAGGTCATTGTGTGCAGGGATCGAAGAACAGACTCTTAGGAAGATCATCTGATTGAAAAAAGTCAGATCGGCTGCAAGAGGTTCGCAGGATGTGCAAAAATCGGTCTATTTTGAGACGATCCTCGTACAACGCTTTTATCCCGTCTCATGCACGGTAACCAAAGCCTTTTCTGCTGGTGAATGCGTTCGAATGAGGAATGCATGGAAATGAAGAAGTGGTTCTGCATTAGAACCTGCAGCACATTGGATCTTCACTGAATAACGCTCACGTGCAATCTTTGGTTTCGAAAAGAAGCAAGGCGCAATTTACCAGGTCCGAGACGAAGTCGACGAGTCCGACGAACATGTTGTAGATCCAGGCCTCCTGCAGGTCCGGGGGCGTCGGGTTCCTCCCGTAGCGGCCCGCCAACAGCGCGAGGCACAGCAGCGGCACCGCCACCGCCCGCACCAACCGACCCATCGTGATTCAAAAACACAATGGTTGCAGAAGACTCAAAGTGCTGTGATTTTCACTCAATTCATTCGAAAGTGGTCACTTTGTGCACTTTGGCATCACAGGATCACAATCTAGAGCGCCAATGTCAGTTTCATTTGATGCGTGTTGATGTCAATTGATGACATTTGTCCTAGTGGAGACATGTCCTTGTAAGGGAAGGAAGCCTTTGGAAAAACATGTTGTGCTCCGTTTGTTGCAACGCACCTCACATTTTATTGAAAGCTTTGTTTTTTTACAAGGTCACCCTTATCTCACACACAGAACCATGGTTCTTTCCTTCAACTGGCGGAACTCGAGCGGATCCGCCTCCAAGCCCGGTCAACATTCAAGCAGTGAAAACGACCTGCAGACACAGGTGCACCTCACTTGTCCCTTGATAGCTACACAGATTGTTCTGGGATAGATGCACACAGTTGAACTCGCCCACGGTTTTGTTTTGTGGGTCTTTCGCACGCAATTGCGCGAGGTCATCTGTACATTATTTCTGGTTCAAGACTGGAAGACAACTTTTCAAAATGAGATGATCATGTTTCCAGATCCACGAGGCAGGTTCTGGGTTTGCCAGCGATTTGGGCGGTGACGAAGCTGATGCCTTGATGCGCGCTCACAACGGACTGATCAGGAGCTGCACCAGGATTGGTGTGTTCGTGACAATCAAGACAAGGATACTCGTACTGACTGTGCCTCAGATCTTCCTGTCAGTCATTCTCGATTCAGGACATGTTTGCAGGTTTGCATGGCTGTGTTTTGTCTTCTGGATGTCATCTTGAATGAATGCTCACATTCAAACCCTCCACTTTCAGACGAGTCTGCTGTTCCTGTGCACATGTCGTTTGAGCTGCTTGAGTACATTTCAACCTTGACCAGTTGGTCATATAAATTAGATCTCACCGCTCACCTGAATGCCAAATCATGATAGAATCTGCAGCAATAACAATGTGGCCAGAATTAATTTTGGGCGACGTGTGTCCCACGAGAGCAAAGCAAACAGCGCGGGTCGCACGAACCTCGTCCAATTTCTCGGAACCAAGTGTCCAGATGCAGATAAGCTGCCAGTGCTCCGAGAAGGAGATACGTGCGGTCAGACTGCAGTGAATACAATTGCTCATTCAGGGAAAACTTCCACTCAAGAAAGCTGGAGGAGCTTTTGCTGGTTTGAATCCGCAAAAGAACTGCGACTGTTGAGGAAGCGTAGAGAGAGTGGTAAGTTGTGGCCGGGGAGGCTTCTCTTGTGTTGTGACCAACAGCTTCGCTCATTCACCCCCAACAAATGGGTAAATAACTGTCAAGAGGGGGTGAGTCATTTGCCAAGGTGAGACTTTACTGTTCTGGGTGTCAGCAGTCCCAGTTGAGAAGAGACGAAAAGTTGAGAGTCAACGCGTTGAACTTGTTCGAACTGTGCTAGAGAGTTTGGAGGCAACACAACCAAGGGCAGAGCAACGTGGAAGGTGCGAACATCTCTTGCACATCTGATCCATTGTGGCGGCTCAGGGAATCTTTCAGCGGTGAACCGAGAGGAATGGCTGCCAGGTCAGTGCTCCATTCGTCATCTTGCAGGTGAACTGAACAATGATTCCAGGTCTGCGAACCCGCTTGTCTGGTTTCTTGCACCAACTTCAGCCTCTTTATTGCAGATTGACACGAGCCAGAAATTCTTGTCAGGATGGTTTGTGCGTAAAATCGTGAATGTTGCGCAAATGTATTGAGGAACAGATGTTATTTTGCGCTCGTTGGCTACTGACATTCTCACTATCCTCGGAAACCGAGCCAAACCAATAGACCAGATATTTCCTGTTTGCCCTTCGTTTTGATTGATTGTTTGCGTCTTCACAATTCTTTTGATCGCAACCATTTCGTGCCTCATAATCTTGAATGAAAACGTCACAGATCAGGCACGCATTCAAAGAACGAAAGCGCTGAGGCCCAGAAACCAAACGCGACTTGACAGTGCGAACAAAACGAGAAACCAATGACCGATTTTCCTTGAAGGGAGATGATCCACGACCTGCTGACAGACATGGTTGAGTTGTAGACACTGTATCAACGGCCGAGGAAGAAAACTGCCCTGGATCGGAAGTGTATTTTTTCCAATACACGCAGTCACGCAGAACGCGCTACGTACGTATCCGTGGCGTTCGGTGTGTGGATCAGACACTCGGCAGATTCCTCTAATCATCCGAGTGGCTATTAGCGTAAACAGCTGAGTACCTGTAAACCTCAATGATTGGTTGCTTCGCGAACAGCGAGTGAATACTCACTGTGTGTGCCTTGCCAGTGCAGCACAGATGGTGCATAGTCCACGCAAGCGCGAAACCACCCGTCTTTCTCACTCCAGCAAGTGGTGAAACTTCTTCACTGGGCATGCCTGCACGTAAACTGCATGGAAACAACAGCGACAAATGCAATTTGAAAAGCTTTGAATCGAGTTCTTAGAAAGCAGGAAAGTTGACAACCAAGCGACGCGAACAAACACCAGACGGAAAACAACAAGAACAATGGATCTTGGGAGGATAATCAGCTGCAGGTGAGTGGACTGGGCTGGGGGGACAGGTCAAGTGATTTAGGAGCCTCAGCGCGGAGACGCACTCTGAATATTTGCACTGGAGCAAAGAGCGATGGGAGGCCACTCTCCAGCGAACATTGACAGGAGAACAACCAGAACTCGCCCAGAAGTGTAGCAGAAACACACCAGGAGGGATTTCCTCACCTGCAGAAAAACCTGGGCGCCATGTGGTGGAGCCCTCACAAATCTGGCTTCATCAAAAGGTGTGAATCCAAGTGTCTGTAAGTTTTTGTCTCTCGATAAAAGATGAGTCTTGAAAACGAGGCGGTTCATTTGCTCTGTCATTGTCATTTGTCATTTTTAAATCGTACTACTCCACTTCCGGTGTACGACATAAATGACACGAAGTCA
>JAAUXT010070762.1_pt1 | contig 53703 bp, 50 predicted proteins | sample 7278171 | NCBI WGS metagenome assembly JAAUXT01 (sample SAMN14350112, study PRJNA611818) | marine sediment metagenome | isolation source: surface marine sediment (1.8m) | place: French Polynesia: Moorea | collected 2018-08
ACTTCCAAATTTGACCTTTTTGACCTCAGAAACCTAAAAATTCAAAATTGACAAATTCCTTCCTCGCGCATTATCCCCAACCCAAAATGAACCAAAAGAGCCCAAATGATACCAAATCAATCCTCATCTTGACCATGAAACTGCTGCTGACATACTTTTGGAAGAGGCTGCCTATAGGTGATTTGATTTTGCTCACTCCGATTTCGCTCGCTTTTCCCAAAAGCTCACAAATCGGACCAAGCTCCTCAAATCACCTAAAAAGTCTCTGCAGATGAGAGATTGAACCCGAGCCCCACACTTTTCTAATGTCTTGTTTGATTATGACAGTGTGTATCGTCACATGAATAATGTATAGATCCAGTTCCTATGGAAACAACACTCAAACAAATTTGCAGCCTTCGGAGAAAGCAAATACATTTACTTGGCAAAGTGGAGTTGGCAGGCTGCGACACCACCGTCCCACATCTGCAGGAGCTTAGTCAATAATTACATTCCCTTCTGTTGCAAATGCATTATAATAAATAGCAAAATATCCCCCAGTTGTCTCTCCTCTTTTCTCCTGGAGTGTCACACACCGTGACAGTTGGTGTTTTCTCTCGCATCCCGCGAGAAATCTGGAGAGTAGGGTCTGGGTCGCGAGACGTTCTCTCCGCCTCGCTGTGACTGAGTGAGTTGGCGAGAGCTGTAGCAATGGGACTGGAAAGGCTTCAGTTGATAAGACTCCATTCTCCATCTGCGTGAGTTCTAAACATAGGGCTGTTGGTTGGATGTACACAATCTGTGGAATTGTGGTTTGGAATGAAATCAGATCCTGCCTGTCGTCAGCGTCAGCGACTGCGCAGCTGAATCGGTTCGGAGACAGACGACGGGCTGCTCAATCGAGCGGAGCGAACGCTTCTCGAGTCAATATCCAGAGAAACAGTGACACTGACTCTTCACCGAGGGAGACAAATAGCGGCCATCGCGTCGGACACGAGGACCAGGAGATTGTGCGTTGGGCTCTGCCTCTCAACAACAACAACAACGGGTTGTTGTGATCAGCTGAAGGACGGACTACAGATCTGAAGTGAAGTGTGCATCCCAACTGATGATTCTGACAGTATGTGAACAGGACTGCAGACCCAGCACATGAATCAGAGCGACCCTGGGGCAGCAGCGCGTGGAGAGGCGTCGCTAGGGGACGCTCTCATGGTGTGATGTCAGCGGCTCTGCCCTCGCTCCCTGGATCCGTAGAAGACAGCAACATGGACAAGCTGGAACCGGAAGAGAACCAAGTGGTGATTGGAGGTAAAGCTTCCGTTTCCGTTTTCGGGGCAGCTGCGCGAGTCGGGGTCAGAGCAGCGAGCCCGGGGGGGGGGGGGCACCTGGACTCTGTCTTTGCGTGACCGTGTTGTCCGGTACTTGCTTGTGTGAGTACGTCAAATTTTCTCAGGTGATAAGACTGGACAGAGACACAGTGCACTTGTCAAGAATTATTGTAAATTAACGTTAAAAGTGATATGTGCACAACGCAGCAACGTACAAGACATACACCCCAGTGGTTTGTGGAAGCAGGGCCCCAGAGAAACAATGGTAAACTTCTTTTGATGCTCAAGTGCGTCTGACACCTGGAACTAAACGGCAGGTTTTCAACAACAAAGGGAATCTGACGACCTCGCGTATGACCCCTCTGCCACACCGCGTGCTCCAGCGCACAGGCATGCCAAGGTCACAGCACACCAAAATGGGACTTATGTATGTGATGAAGTGTGTGTGTGTGCTACTATGATTGCGGATGGGTTCCAACCCCAAATATGCACTGGTGCATGGTGCAGAATGTTGTTAACGATGTGCGTAATGCGCTGGCGCACGCGGTGTGGTCGAGGGGTGAGTTGACGAAGCACCACACATCGAGACTCCTCAGAGTCCCTGTTGTGTGGACCAGTTCTGTGTCCATTCAACGTTCCCGTGCAGCAGTTACGCCACGGTCTGACGACCGTGCGAGTAAGTTGACAAAACTCACTTCGCGACTCCTCAGAGTCAGTGTGGACCAGTTCTGTGCCAGTTCAATGTTCCCGTGCAGTAGCGGAACCACAACCTGCAGAAAACTGCGGTTCCCGCGCGATCCGGATCTTTGTGATTAATTCTCGACACTGGGTTCATCACAGCTGTGCACACAAAGGCTCGCAACACTTCACTTTCGAGCTGATCTGCTCGTGCATTTTTCAGTGACAGCGAAACTCCGTGAGGTTTAATTAATCTCCAAATCGTCTGTCTCCTGTCGTGCTCTGACGAGGAGATTAGTGACAAAATGTCGCCATTGTCTTCATGCCATCAGGTCGGCTTGTCCATGGTTCCCTTCAGTGAAGATGGGGCATGACCTTGAGGCGATGGAACCGAGATGCCACGCCCAGGCGAAGTCCCCGTCTCCCGAGATTAGACATTTAATTACAAGAAATTACAGTGACGGTGTTGCTGGTCTGCAGCATCCACCATCACAAAGCACTGACAGCTCACTTCATCACCACAACACAGGGGGAGGAATCGGCTTCAACGCCTTCGACGCGAAACATCAGCGAGTTTCAGCTCAACCGTCCAGTCCTCTGCCGACGTGCCCCAATTGCCGGATCGGTGGCACTAACGACCAAACTAATGTTCCTGATCCTGACCCTTGGGGAAGACATTTTCAACCGGAAGCGGAGCCGGGACCAGAAGCACTGGTTCCCAAGGGGAAGGTTCTTGCTGTGGTTCTCTTCCACTCGGAGGCCAGCCATTGGCTACTTTTGTTCTCTGACTGGTTTTGAAGAGGCCGTGTTGCTTGTTTTCAGTGGCCAGTCAATCTCAATGCAATTCCGACGCAAGATTGAGCAGTTCGTTTTGCCACAGGTGGTTCCACCTCTTGAGGGGGGATATCTGAACGTCCCTTGTCTATCGATCTTGGAAGACACATCTGATGCATCTCACACACGGCCCAGAGAAATGAAACTATTGTTTCGGGCTGTTTGAAGTTGAGGCCAAAGGCACACTGTTTTCCAATCTTGGTGTCAAGCTGCCAGCGTGCAGAAGTTTCCCAAGAGACAACCCACGCTGGGGTCGCCATGTGCCAAACAAAGAAGTCAGGAATTGTTGTGTCGCTTGGCCCCACGACCTTTTCACAGTTGCGTTTCCTGTTCGACTGTCGGACTCAAAACAACCGATCGTGATGTGGAAAGTTGGGTTGATTGTTGTGTCTCACCTGACCTTTTCAAACGGGTAACTGTGCAAATGCAGCCTTCATCTGAATCTCATTGTTGCTCTGGACTGAGAATGGCGGTGTTTTCCTTTGTGAGATAGTTTGCGAAAGTGCAAAATCGTGGATGAGCATTTTGAGCAAGATTGTCTTGGTCCTTGACGAGCACATGGCCTTTCACATGGAGGACAATACCGCATTGTGCCCACTGGCGGATCCAGTGGAAAGTTGTCCTCGACAGTCAAAATACAGCAGAACTTGGGTGAGATGCTCGGAAGAATCACTGTGCAACTCAGCTGCTCTTCAGATCAGCATTGTGGGGAGCCTGGGGGGAATTGTTGTTGTTTCACCTGGGAAAAGGCGAAGGAAAAGAGTTCGTCGTCACAGAACGGATTTGGTGAGGCACTGAGACAGTGAATCAATCCAGCATGATGTTTGTTTGAAGTTTCCAGAACAGAGTGTCCCTCTTATCAAAACATAAACTCGCGCAATTTGGCATCATCTGTGGAATCTGGTTATTCAGCGGCGATGATGCATCCAATAGACCCAGGAAACGAGCAAAGTGGGGAATTCGCGGCTGAATCTGTGCAAATCAATGGACCTTTTATTTCCCTCCAACTCACTCGTTTATCGGGCCCTGGCTGTGATGCTAAAAGTGTTGACGTCAAATCCAATTTGGTGCGGGATTACAGAGGCTGTCTGCACGTGGTCGCAGCTTCTTCCTCCATGGGAGAAGCTCCACAGACCAATTACCACAGCGAGCACCACGGACATGGCCACAGCGTGTTTGCGACCTCCAAGCGTCCCTGGTGTGGGCGAAAATAGCCGCATTTACAAAGCAAATGACGCAGCATGTCAGATTGACCCCCACCGCTCCCGGTGCATGGGTTGAGATCGTTACCTTTGCAGGTTGAACTTGGGTTCTGTTCTTCTGCAGGGTTGGAAAGGGTTGGCACACGTCTTTGCGTGCGTTGCCAGTTTTGCTGGATGCAGGCATCCCTTTTCTTTGGTTTGCTTTGCGATGCCAACTGAAGTTTCCTGGCGGCCTCGAACAACGTGGAAGCGACCTCATTGGTTGTCTCACGAACCTGCGCGCGTCCTGTTTGGGATCTGAAGGGTCTTGGCATTGAGGTGGTCACGCTTCAGGCTCCAATGCTTTCTCACGTGATGTGTTGAATCACACACTCAAAAGCATTTGGCATGAAGTGTGAAATGATGTTCATCCAGAAGAAACCATGGAGTGCAACTGTTCACTCTCCGTACTTGATCAGAATCCTTGCGTCGCACTTTGTTCACATGAACCCTGACTTGCACTGAGGTCTGCAGACATCTCGGTGGGTCGTCTTGTAGTGACCAGCAGAAATTTGCAGCAAGAAACCTGGAAACTCAAAAGATGGTCGCCTTTGCGTGAGGTTGAGGGAGAAGGAATGGGTTGGGGTGATGGAGAAGGGCTTTGAGGGAAAGGTCGTGAAATACGAGGACTGACTCACAAAGAATTGAACAGCGCCTGTAAGCATTCTTGTTGTCTCACCTTGACGGCTCCGTACGTGCCACTGCCATCAGTGAGCAAACCTGAACCTGGGTGAACATTTTCACTTGAATCTCCAGGTTTGGCATCGAGGCTGACGTTGTGTGATGGTTTCTCTCGCGCACTGCAGGGTTTCAGATGATTAGAGCCTCATGAAGCTGTGTCGCTGTGTCCCCCACATCTGCTGTGGACGTGTCCGAGAAAATATCGATTCAGTCACGGGAATGGTCCTTGTGGGCAGCTCCAACAGTCAAGCTGCAATGACAGTTTGTACAAACGAATGAGTTGCATTGATTGGCGCTCGGCTGTTGCGCAGACAGTGACCACGTGTGACCTGGCCCCTCGTGTCGGCCTAACAGCCTTGTTACAACCCGACAAGGTTCTGCGTCTCAAGACCCAAGGCTGAGGAAGCGCAGGAGACTGAGAATTGAGTCCAGACTCCGCAGTTTGCAGCAAGAAAAAATACAGAAGAACGACGCAGCAGAACCATCGGAGAATGTTCAGCCTTTTGCGGCAATTGCCAGAATGATGTATTTGTCACCAAAAAGGATAAATCTGAATTCTTTCCTCAGCTGCAGTAAAAATTTGATTTGCAAATTGTTTTTAATTAACACGGCTTTCTTAATGCAGTCGCGTGGGCCTGGGAAGCTGAACTGGGATTGGAGAGAAGTGTTGTTTCACACTGTTGTGTCGTGCGGGAGTGTTGCACTGAACAGCAGCATGACACCTGCAGTGGTTCTGAGTCGAGTGCACGCAGTGTCTGGAAGGCACGCAAACTAAACACTCGGTTCGCGTGCTGTTGTGTGTTTCTGTCTGAAAAAAAAATAACAATCTCAATTCCCGGTTGGCGTGACAAGTACGAGTGGTGAAAGGCCATTTGCGGGGTAGTTCCACTGTGAAAGTTTCCTCTCTTGAGACTCAGTGTGCTTGTTTGCGCGGTTGGCACCACAAGTCGTGCAGGAACCTTCACAGTGCGAGAATCTCAGGGCTAACCATTGAAATTTCGATGTTTGGTTGCGTCCTGTCCACATGAAGAACGCCGCTCAAGATGTGTGTGTGTGTGTGTGTGTGTGTGTGTGTGTGTGTGTGTGTGTGTGTGTGATTGTGTTCGTTTTGGAGAATATCTGTTTTCTCCTTCTTTCTTGTAAAATAGGAAAGCCACGCACTCCATATTCTTCAACGCCGCAATGAAAACTCCTCACTTCATTCACAGCACCGTCAATCATATTTTGAGGTGTATTGTACTGAAGAACATTCTTCCTGCTGATCCTGCTGCACAAAACTCTCGTCCTCGCTTCAGCTGCAGCTGCAGGTCCGACTCCATTAATCGAGGCTCGTCAGACTTCAATGAATGATGCAAACTGTTCCTGACAGTAATTTAGTCAATGATGTCTCCAGGACGATTATTTTTGGGAGGAGGGAGGGGGTGCTGTGCGTGGGTTTTATTGTGCGGTGCATCCTGCATGCCACAAAACAACGCGTGTTGCATTTTGCAAGCAGAAACCTGGTCGGGGAGTGAGGGCAATCGAACGAGGGACAGGGCCGGTCATGTGCATGCTGCTGGAGAGGTCAAGTTGCTTGAAGTCAAACTGAAGTCAAACTGTCTTGGCGTTGAATCTGATACAGAAACAGTGTCTTTGTCTGTCTCTGACTCTTTGGGGCAGAGAACATCGCAAACGGCAAAGTCGTGTTTTGCGCAAAGAAAACTAACGTCATTGAAGAGAGTCAAAGTCTCCACAGTCTTCATGTCCCTTTGATTTGAGACGTGGAGAACGCTTCTGGTGGAAGAGTCTGCTCTGACAGATCCAAGGTCGGGTCAGGTGGGTCCGACCTCAGTCTTGGCTGGTGAACTCCACGAGGCTTGAGATCTGGGGAATTTGTGTTTTGAGGTTCTGGTATTTGACTGCAAAAGAGACCTTCGACAAAACTTGAGTGAGGTTAAGAAATTCTTTGCTTTGGTGACTCTCCCGCCCCCACCCAGCCTTGGATGCGCAAGAACCCCACCCCCACCCCCTGACGAAAGAACTGGGTTCTGCAGGTACGCCATGACAGTCCCATGCTCACATGGAACGGAGGTGCTCACGAAGTGCTTTATTTTCCTTAATTGGGCTCCTGTGGGGCAACCTTTTCCCTTTCTTTTCCGTTGACATTCGTCTCAGCAATGTCTTCGGAACGAGTCAAACAACTTCAGAGGCTTTATCAGCTTTGTTGTGTGCGACAGATTCACACAGACACGCAAACAACGAACAGAAACAGCTCTCGCCGTTCTGGGGGTGAATCAGACTCAGAACCGTGCTTGGATCAGCAGATTTGCTCGGCGTGGATTTGATTGGTTCTCCGAATGGAGACTCCACCGCTCTGTCTGGTTCTTGTTTTCTTTGTCATCAATTCCGACGTTCCTTGTGCTTTTGCACTGCAGACTGTGACAGCAGCTTCACTGTGTGTTCATTGTCAGTGTCAGACGGGTGTTTTTCAGGATCAAACCAAAACCCCATCGCCTCCCATTGTCGTTGGGGACAGGCCAATGAAACGCCAATTTCCCGTGACACACACCCACCAGTTCGAAACACGACACGGGGAACCGATCCTTCTGCATCGAACACCAGCCTCAGACTAATTGGGATTGTGGAAACATGATTCCCTAAATGGGTTATCGTTGTGAATCACGGCCTAATGGACGTTCTCATTTATTATTCACGGCTGGATGTATTACTTATTGTGACGTCACAGAAGAAGAATACGCCTTTTTGCTGGAACTACGACATCCAAATTGACGAGGGCTGAATTTTCATGGATTCATTTGTTTCTCTGACGTGTCCCTTGTGGAGGTGCCAAGCCACTGGAAATACCGCGTCCAATCGTGTCATACGATATGAAAAAAAACAAGGACATTGTCACTTGAAACCCTCAAAACCACCGTACCTGACCGTCAAATAGTTTGAATGCTCTGCTTCTTTATTGGATAAAAACCCGAATTTTTCTCAAGAAACTGAACAAGATGAAAATTGTATCGAATACTTGAAAAGAAGACAACGTCGTTTGTGCAAAGGTGTTCTGCGGCAGATGAAAACTACGTCTGCCTGAAAACGATTCAACAACCTGGATGCGAAAGACGGGAGAAAGACTGCAAATGGCTGCACGCGGAAAGTCCACACCCTTCAGTATCATGATGTCCTAAGGGACCAAGACCCGGGGACGACACGGGTTGTTTGGCTTCTCAGACACTTCTGGTTGCGCATGTGAAGGGTTGAGCTGAAAGCTCAAGTGTTTTTGCCGTTTCACATTTGGAAGCTGCAGTTGTATTTGTACAGCGCTGTCGTTTTGGTTCGTGACAACGACCGATTGTTGCGAGGCAAGCGAAAGGTTGCGTGAACAAGCGTGAAAACGGAGTCGGAGTCGTTCACGTTTTGCAAAACAGTTCGCCTCGATTGAAAGTGACAAGAAATAGTGTGTGGGAAAACCCTGGGTAAATATTAATTTTCTGCATAATCATCTGCAAACATTTGAAAGCACTTGGGTGATGCATTCCAGGTGTTTTGAGACGCGCGCAGATGCTATGGATTCGTACGAGAACAAACTTGTACCGGAGATTCAGGTGAAACGGACGCGTGCGCAGATCATAAACTCTCCCGCAGTTCTCGCGCTAAGTAATAGCCACCCATTAACAGTGTATGAAATTAATCATGCTGTTACATACTCGTATGCGGCCTGTTGTTGCACTTGGATCACAGGGTACTTTTCCATTTGAAGTGGCTGAGACTGCATCTGCTTGCAATTGAGTTGAGTTCGTCGGGAAAGTTCAGCTTCCGCTTTGAGTGCAGAGCCTCAAGTTCTGTGAGGTCTTCTTCATTGGGAAGATACTTCATTACCTACAGTGTCTTTTGTTTCGACCAAAGAATCAATGCTTTTCTTTGCGCAGCGGGTCGTAATTGGTCAATACAAAAGACGGCGCTGATTGGTTGGATTCGTGGCGTCTCGGGCGATGAGACGCCGAGCTTTTGTGCCTTGGTAACTTGGTGGTTGTCAAGGGAAACGAGATTCTATCAGCTCCAGACAAGTTGGGGGGTACTCGTCATTGGGAGGGGTGTGGCTGCAGCGCGAATCAATCTTGGGAAGTTTCAGACGAATCTGCTGAAACCCGTCGTTGAGGTTCAAGTTTCCCGCAGCTGAAGCCAACCCCGAATTCGAGGTTTTCAGTTTGCACCTTGAGAAGAATTACAGAGGCATCACTTTGCGGTTCCAGCTTGCGCAGCTGGTCGTGTGTCTGACCCCTCGGTCATCGGTCAGCGCATCACGCACAGCTTTTATGACATTCTGCACCACACGCCAGTGCATGTGTGGGGTTGGAACCCATCTGCATTCACGGTGACACACACATACTTCAGTGTAAACACAACCTATCCTTTTGTGAGACCCATTTTGATGCGACCTTTGCGTGCGTGTGCGCTGGCGCACGCGGTGTGGCCGAGGGGTGACAGAGAAGAGACAGGTTTACGTCGGGTTGGCGTGAGAGAAATGTAAACTCGACTCCACTGACCCGAAGGTGTCCAAATGTTCAGTGAAGTGAGATGTGAAATCTGACACCGTGGCATCTACCACAGTTGAGTGGAACTTGATTTCCCTTGCGTAGTTTGGCCCGACTGATCTCCACAGGTCCCCACATCTGAACGTCGTGATCTCCTATTCACATCTCGCTGAGCGAGTTGAAGACCCGAGATTAGGGTCAGGGACACCACTAATCCCACTAATTGCTCGATGGAGCGGTGAAGCTGGAATGTATGTACTCCCGCAGAAATGGGTTTTCCAGTCAAGCAGCTCTAAACCCTCGTCCCAGCGATAGAACAGTTACACTTCACTCCAATCCGACATCCAATGTTGGGGAACTGCAGCTTTTGATACAGAAGGCGAACAGCTTGCGGAGATTGGCGGGTGGGCTGTGCAGTGAGAGCTCCTTCCATACACACAGCACAGGCTACACGGACCCACTGCAGCGAGAGACGGGCTCGACCCACAATAGAGAACACTTTCGCCATCAGCGCTCACGGAGAGCTTCGGAAACGCTACCTGCAGCCGCAGTTCCCCTTTGGAACTGATCTCAGCAGGAAGCCACGCAGCTCGCATATCTCGCGTAACGCAGGCAGACGGGTGATACGTAAATTGGACACGATGAACGGCAAGGGAAGTAGCGGTGTGATTGGTTTGACGAAGAATGGTAAGTGAGCGTCGTTAAAAGCGCCAGCGCGCACCTGTGCACCAAGACACGAGTCCTGCACTTGAGTGTGTAGTACCTCTTCGTTTCATTACACCAAGTCATCTGCTGCGAACGAGATTGTTATGACTGTGTTGCACCGCTCTTCTGCACCCGTCGTGTATGCTGCACTCTGTACCGTTGTCTGTGTAGCCAAGTGGTGTGGATGAAGGAGCATACCCGACAACGCCAGAGCTGAACCCAAGTGCTGTACCCATGCAACATGATGCGACGTAAGAGTGAAAAGCGCGCCAGAATAATTGGAATGGGTACGTAGACGTCAAGTTGCTCTGAAGCGTGTGTCGTGTGACTGGTAGCTATGGAGACAGTGTAACTCGTAGATCTCCAAGGAGACGAGGGGTTCGAATCTCTCTCTGTGTTCGTTTCTACCTTTGTATCATACCTCTTGCTTGCCGCATCGTTCTTGCTTGCCACATCACACTGTTGTATAGACTACGTAGGTGGGTACACTCCTTGGACTTTGTCGCATGCGTGGTGAAAACCAGATTGGTGTGCCCCTTGGGCGCGCGGTGTCTGCATGCATCTATTGCGATGAAAACGTGACGGGCTGCACACTTCAGCACAACCAACACCACTCCTCTGGGCTGGTGTTGCACCACAGATTCAGCTGTTGGCCTCTGAAAGCCCATCACAAGAGAGACAAGGGTTTCGTTGTCATCTCCAGGCTTACAGGGTTGTTGGAGGTCGCTGTGGCTCTTCGCTCGAACACCCTGTGTTCAGTAGCGCCCGCTGTGAACCCGAACCTATCAGGACGAGATCGACTACACGTGCTGAAAAGAACAAAGTTGCGAAAGACGCGCAGAAGGCTCCTGTACTCGTGTGAGCGCTCATTTCAAAGCTTCGAGTCCTTGACGAGTTCGTAGTCCGAACGACGGTTCTTTTTCAGGTGGAATGTTTAGCTGGTGCAAACTAGGAATGAACAAAAACATTCATTGAAAAAGTGACTGGGGGCGACAGAAGCACTGAGCACTTCCCCACCACATCTGCACCAACGTTCCCTGCACATTTCACAAAACAAACACGCAGGGATTGACGGCATCTTCGTAATTTCCTGAAGCAGAGTTTCGGTCTGTGAGTGTTGAAATTGGCTTTGAAGGTGTTTCTATCCTACAATAACAGCCGCAGATTGACTTTGCGCTCACAGATGTAGGAGACACCGCCGATCCACGCTTACAGATCTATGTTCCGTTAAGTCAAAGCGCCCATCTCTCCACAGTTTGGCCTCACGCCCCGCCCGACACTGATTCTTCCAGCCTCAGCCCCCAGCTCCAGCCAAATTCAATCTACATGAATTTTCCCCGCCATCGGTTCTCTGATGGCCACAAAAACATTTTGTTACCATGAAGAGTGTTTCGTGGCTGTTTCTGCTCCATTCACCTCGACTTGACAGGCGTCGGTTTGAGCGTCTTGCGCCGCGTTCAGCAAAGAACCAGGAAGATTTGATGCAGGTTTCTTTGAACGCGGCTCGTCGCAGTAGTTTTTTTGTGACGAGGGAACTTCCCCTCCGAGGCCCCGGAGCTGGGGGGATGAGAACCCAACTTCTGCAAGACGCATCCATCTATGTGCATCGTTTGAACCCGTTCATTTCATTTGCGGCTTCATTTCAAATTCAAGAACTTTTGCTTGAGTCTTCCTGCAGCTCAGCAGTTTCAGCTGCAGGCAACTGGATACAGAAGGAGTGGAGAACAAAGGACAGCTCGACAATTTTTACAACAAGTGGGGCTTTGCTTTTGATGCATTTGCTGACTGGGCAGGGAGAGTGTGGATCGGTTCCCCGGGGGGATCCGTACGATACGAATCCATCTCGATGACCAGATCTGCAAATATATTCATGGAGTTGGAAGCCATCTCGTTGGGTTGATGAAAAATGAGACCGGGTGTCTGCAGACAGGGAGGGGGGAAGTCAGTCCACTCTGCAGCAGTAGCAGGAGGAGGTGTGGGCTCTCCAGCAGAACCTTGGAGAGGTGCAGGCACCCAGACCCACAGAACTTCAGAAAAATGTGCGCGTCAATGTTTCTAGGCAGACACTGGATTGTCAAATCAGATTCTCTCTTCGTTTACCTTTCGGAGTTCAAATATTTTTGCTCGTTTTGGCTAAGATTTTACACGCGCCAGCTGGCCGAAGGCTTGAAGCGTGCGTGTTTGTTCGCCTCTTGAGTGAGGCTCTCGTCTGCACTGATTAGTGTTCTTGTTCACTTGTTTACATTCACAAATCAAAGAAGATATTCTCCCACCCCCGGCCCAGTCGGATCTCTTTCACCCGATGCAACGATGTGCGGCAGGGACAACAGTCGTGGGTTCAGTTTGCGGAACCACAACAGACGTTCGTTCACTGCCATGCGTTTGTGCACAGATAAAGTGGCATAACTACGGCTTCAAAAAGTGACCAGCGAGCAGAGCCATGGCAGTTGGAGCAATTGTAGTTTTGAGTACAACTCCCAAGTTGCCCAACCGATTGTTGAGATCTGGATGGCATGTGCAGTGGTATTGCTTGCGCCTCAAGCTGTGCGTGAAGCTCGAAACGAGACAGAAAATTACTATGTTATGGGCCTGAAAAAGCATTGTGTGTTTGCCGATAATTCTTTGGAGCCCGCATTGACTTTTTCTGCAGATGATGGATGTTCTGTGCGCACAGGTCCAAATTGTTCATAGAGTCCAATGTGTTGTGCATTACGAGTTTTCGTGTCCAGCGAAAGACTCGGACCTATTGAACAGGATTGAGTGAACATAAAAAATTCAAGCTCGTTTTGTTCACCTGTGTGGACGCGTCTGTCTCGAGAACCAAGACTGCCCGGTCTCGAACACCCCTCCCCCACACTGTGTTCGTTCAATTGTGGTCGTTTTTCTCCACTTAGTGTTGATTGATTTTAGTTGTTTATTCACGATGAGAAACATCACAGTTCATCTGGTGAACACTTTGTGTTGATTTGCGCACTCCAGTATCACAAGGCGACCCACCCTCCATTCGCTCGTAAATTCGCATGTCTATTGACAGCACCAAACATCAAACTAAGCGAGGGGTGGACACAGTCACCATTGTAATGAATAGTGTCCAGCGGAGGACAATAAAACAGACAGTACATCTTCCCCAAGTAGACACTAAAAATAGGCTGATGTCAATGATCGCATCATTTGGTCATCTCCCTGAGGAACGGAGCGAATCATCTGGGGAGAACGCGTAAATTCTCTCTTTATTGGACATCTAAATTGCCAGAAGAAAGCGTGCCCCCCCCCGTGTCAGACTTTGACGCCTGGGCCGCAGTGAGATTTCTTCAGGAAGCCGTAGATTTGCGTGGACACGAGGGCCGGTGTAACAGGACCAGACCCCGACCAGGACCATGCTCCACCAGTGGAATGTGGTCCCAAAATTTCAGGACAACATTCCCACCTGCCAGGACTGAGCTCTATTGAGTAGGAGTGTGGTCCTGGACACTTTTCAGGACCAAACCCCAACTGCATGGTCAGACTGTAGTCCTGAAGTTGTTTTTGAACCAAATAATGACCAGATTTGGAAGAACTCAAAAGATAAAAATGACAACAAGTTAACTGCTATTGACTGTTGTGTTTCAAGTGGGAATGTGGTCCTGAGACTACATAAATGACCTAACAATGAAGTGCTTCTTTGGTCATTGTCTGGTCGTGAAATTTCAGGACCACGTTCCGCCGGCGGAACGAAATAAAGATCGGGGTCTAGTCCTGAGACACCGGGTGTGCGGACAGCTTCAAGGGGGCGCTGATTTACGCCTTCAAGGGTCGGGGAGGCGGGGAGCCTGCGCTGATTCTGAAAGGCAAAACTGCCAATTTCTCCGTGAGGGTCAGTGACTCAGGAGCAGCAGAGGGTGGGGCGAGTTCAATAACAATTCGACGAGAAGGAGGGGGAGGGATGAGGGTGGAGAAGGAATCTGCGAGAGAGGATCTCGGATGGAGAGGCATGAAATCCGCCGCTATTATTGGTTGTCACATCCTAATGCTCGGGCCTTCCCGCGCTGACCCCGTGACCCCCGGAACCTGTAATGGACGCACCGAGTGCGCCTCGTTGTAACGCTCTTCATCTGTCATGGCGGAGCCCCCCCCCCCCAGCTCCCTCCTCGTGGATGTTTTGCTTTCGGATTGTCAGAGAAAGCTGCGCGGAGAGATCCATGGGTTCAGAGGAGAAAAGAACTGGAATGGAAAGTGTTTGTAGATCTCTGACATCAGCTGCGTAAATTCGGCTTTTCCGATGGTGAGAAAATAAAGGCAAGAAACTGTGCGCCGACGTGAACAGCTCAAAACAGGCGACTTCGTCGTGGGGAAGGAGGCACGAACCAAGACCAGTTGTGTTCAGGTGGTGCAGGGTTCTCAAAAGTTCTACAGTTCCCCATGGGCGCTCCTGTTCCAGGCGCCGGAGATGATGACCGCTGCAGCTGTTGTAATCAAAGTCTTGTTGTAATTAATTTGTTAATTGGGTGACATTGCAACATTTCACCACAAGGAACAAAGAGCGCACAAAAATCCAGACAGGTCGTGGTCATTGTTTGTAGAATGATGCGAGGTTCTTCAAATTCTGGTAGTTTCCAGCCGGTAAAAGTGCAAGCTTCATGTGTGGTGGGTGCAACATGGGTGGTGGGTGCAGCATGGGTGGTGGATGCACCATGGTGGGTGCAGCATGGGTGGTGGGTGCACCATGGGGGGTGCAGCATGGGGGGTGGGTGCTCCGCAGATAGTGGGTGCACCATAGGTGGTGGGTGCAGCATGGGTGGTGGGTGCAGCATGGTAGGTGCAGCATTGGTGGTGGTTGCAGCATGGTGGGTGCACCATGGGTGGTGGGTGCACCATGGGTGGTGGGTGCAGCATGGTGGGTGCAGCATGGGTGGCGGGTGCTCGGGCTGCACTCGGCCCGTGACAAGAGACGTCAGGCGAAAATCCTCTGCTTTTCCACCGCTTTGCTGAAGCCGGACTGACCACCTACACTGACCACTGCTCCCCACAATGAAGTGTGACGCACCTTTCCAGCTTAATTCGCGCTGCATGGTCAAGGTGTAAATGCGGTGCGAGCACACGGCGAGCGGCCGGCCCGAGCGAGCGAGCGAGTGGGAGGCGGTTTGAACTGGCTGCATGGGAAATGCAGCTTCCCAATCTCATTACCATCAAGAAGACAAGGAGGGTGAGAGAGTTGCAGTCAGCGTCGAGTGAGCGGCTCAAAACACGTCCAACATGCTTGCAGAAAGTTTGGTCGGATGTCAGTGCTTGTGCTCGAATCATCTGGACTGAAAAATAATTCAACCGGAAGTGAAGTTCTGTTGGAGCCGGAAGTGAAGTTCTGTTGGAGCCGGAAGTCAGAGGTTCTGGATTCACTCTCTGACAGTTGGCATGTTGCGCCGAAAAAGCGAAAACCGAGCCAAAATCATTGGAATGTGTAAGTACAGTGGAAGAGACACTTCAGCTTTTTGACTTGTTCGATTCATGTTCTGTGCTTGGGAGCCTAACATTCCGTGACTGCAGCTAAAATGAGCGATTGCACTGCAGGGAGAGTTATAGGTGCCGCAGACAAATCCTTGGGACCCCGACGGTCTTACCAGGAATGAGTTTCATGTCGTTTTGGGCTGAATTGACTCAGACACGCGTGAAGTTGTGCATGGGAACAACATCCACTGCTTTTCACTTGGATTTATTGCTTTAATTTGTCATTGTTGGGCTCCGGTCAGCGGTGAAGCTCTGAAGCTGCGTGTCGAGTTGGACTCCGAGATGCTGATGCTGGTCGTTCAGTGTGAATCCGGGGCTCTGATTGGTTCATTCTGGAGGGTCATGTGACCCGTGATTGCTCGTTAGAGGCCGCATCGAGTTCGGGAAAAAACCTGTCAATTATCTTGTAACACTCGACACGGCGACAATTAGTGAGACAGGGAAGAAGATGGAGAACCTCAGTTCTCTCCATTTCTCTCTTTCTCTGTCTCTCTCGCTCTCTCCCTCTCAGTCTCTCTCTCTCTCACTGTGTCTAGATGCCTCTTGCCACTTCCTCCTCTCCTTCTCTTCTGTTCTCTTCTCTTCTGTTCTCTTCTCTTCTGTTCTCTTCTCTGTCTCTGACATAAAACACTTTGAAGGCTTGGTGGAAACGATCCTGACATTCAAACAGAGACACACAGATAGGAATGGAAGTGCTGCAGGAAGGGCGCTGCGGGCGATAAAGCAACTTCGTTTCATTCAAACAGGTGCCTCCTCGAGCCCCTGGCAGACGCGTCTGCGAAAACATCAGTCTCTCGTGGGAAGCGGGTCTGAGTGATAATGAGGGGTGCGAAGCTGGCGTGAGTGATAATGAGGGGTATTTCGCTTCGTTTCACAACCCGCGCGGTTGACCCCTGGCGCATGATTACAAGGTTGTTGAGGCCTCTAATAGACTCCGAGCTCTAATCTTCCGTCTCATCTCCCGCAGCAGTACGAGCTGCCAGGGAAGTCTTTTTTCTTGCTTTCCAAGGCTTCTCTGCCTCGTTGACTTTTTCCTTGTGTGGCACCCACGTGTTTCCTTACAAGGCTGGAGCAGAGAGAACATCCGACTTTAGAATGTCGAGGGTCATCACGACTGTGCACGTCGTGGAGACGTCCACTGCACCCGGTTCTTTTCTGCCCCACCAGGTGGCACTGCTCCCGCACTTCCGTTCGAACCACGTGGCGCAGCTTTTCACACGTCTCTCCGCACCCTCGTCCTGAGGCTGATGCCATGCGAGCTGCGGCAAAGTCGTTGAAAAATTTTGGGCGGCATCAGAATGACGCCCAATGTGACGCAGGTAGCATGCCGCAGAACCCCCCCCCCCCCCATCAAAACAGATTTTTGACGCCAATTTGTTGGGACTCACGAGTGAATGGCACTGACGCAAACAAAACGCAAAATGCAGCTCCATATGAAGTCACCTTCATGCTTTAAAAGCCTTTTGTTCAGCGGTGCAGGGCTATGGACAGTTGGTGCCCAGGTGCAACTATTGTCGGGCGACTCGGGTGACGCTCCTGTGTGCAACCTGAAGTCGTGTGAAGGTCAGCTTTCTCACTGGAACTCCTGTCGCGCGGACGCCCGTCGGGGGGGGCGCTATTTCGGTCCCCGCCTCTGGAAAACAAGAATTACCGCCACTTAGAGCCTGCAGGTGTTGTCGGCAATGGTATTACTGTCTGATTCTGCTCTTTGCTTGATCATCTGAACGCCCTGCGGTCGTCATGCAACCAGTTGGAAAGGTGACTTGATTCCAAGCGTGGCCCAGACGCAGCTCTGAAATGTCATCGTCTGTTTTGTCTTTGATTCGAACTGTCTGATGTTCCCCAGTCGATGGCGGAGTCGCGCACGCTAAATGACAATTGATGAGGCTGTTTGAAGGTTGTGATGTTCTGTTTGTGAAGCAAAGTGCAATCTGAAAAGACGATCTTGTGATTGGAGTCCCTTGAGTGGCTGGCTGCGCCACGTGACAACACGTGGCACCAAGAAGCTTCACCGAAATGAAACACGACACACCTGTGGCGTTTTTGTGTCCCTTTTCTACAGATACTGAGAAAAAATAAGACTGAAACAATTCGTGTGTACTCGTACGTACAAGTTTCACGACGCAAATATCGCACGGGTTGTGAGGTTACTATTGTCGTCTTTCACCTGTATCAGTGTTACAGTTCGTGACTTTGTGCCACTCCTTGTCAGGATGTTTGCTGCAGAACACGAAGGTCACGGCCTTCTTTATTTTCCACGAGTCTTGTGCTCCGACCAAGTTTTTTGCTGTGGCGTGGCTCTGCAGTGGCGTTTCCTGCTAAAATGTCAGTATTCTCTCCTGCATGGACAGTGACTGAATGATGCACAATGAAAAGGCATCAAGTGCAACGAAACAAAGGGCACGAAATGCCGCGCACGTTTTGCAGTGACATTTTCGTAAACACAGAATTCACCCGTGTGCGAGCACCCGAGTGGGGACACACCAAACAAAGGTTATTTTCTGACACTGAGGTTCTGTTTGGATTTGTGGTCAACTCAAACCCATGAAAACACGCACCCCTTCTTCGTTCCTTCTCGGGACTGAAAGGTGCGTCTTGCAGAAAAGGTAAATTCCGACAAGTGGAATCACGCTCCAAAGTTCTTGCGTGCAGAGCAAACCTTTGCAAGGCAAACATGCGTGCAAATGCGCAGCCACTTCACTTTCGTCAACGTCCTCAAGCTGGAGACGCAACGAGTATCGTCGTCCGAGGACAGATTGGCGCGCTGCTTCCGTCCCATATCGCAGGCTCCGGGGAAACATCAGAATAGTTAGAAGCGTATCCATTCTATCATTAGCGGTGACTTCAAAAGGGAAGTGCTTTAATTTTGCAAAAACTTCCCTTGTTCAGTCGGATCCTACACGGCATTGAGCTGGGCGACGGTGTGCATGTGAGGTTCTTCGGTTCTTTTCGTGTCAGAAGCAAATGTGTTGGGCCGCAGGCGCAGGATGCTGGAAAAGCAGATCCACCTGTTTTGCATGGTCGCTGTCTTTTTCACGTTCGTTTGAAATGAAGCACTGTCTGGTTGATACAGACGAACATTATTGGAGGCAAGAAGGCAAAATATAACGTGATATTGCGTTCCATTTTCCGTTTGTTTTGTGAACAAAAGCTGCTCACGGACAAGAATGATGCATTCGATGTCACATGGTCTCACGCGCGTCTCCCAAGTGTCAGTTCCATTCCATCATCTGCGAACGCCTCTCAATTCTAAATTCTACAACGCTGCGGTCACAAAACCTCAGATCTCGTTGAAGAAGTGATTTCACTCACTGCGAAAACAGTACTGGCTCAAGTGACACAAATAATTTCTCAAAAGTCATTGTGTAATTTCACAGGAACCAATTTCCCAGGGTGTGTGAACACTAACATCAGCACGTTTGACATCGCCTTTTCACACAGAACTCTGTCGACTTGCGCCCTGGTCTTGCTCCGGCTGGGGACGCTACGTGTTCTGGATTTCGTCTCGGGTCGACGGAGTCAGGGTGCCGCCCTGACGCTCGGTTGGAGCTTGGGACGCAGAAACATGAACGCAATGCATCAAAATGCCATGGGCCGCTGCGTTGGCCCACTGATCTCTTTGTCGCAAAAAATGAAGATTCCGTTCCGTTGGAACACGATGTCAGAATGGATTGATTGGAATGCAGCTCACCATCCACCACCCGGCCGATCCATCCGTAATTTAGTTGTGCCGAGAACAATTGGACAAAGTGGATTGGGGGGGATCCGGGGAGAATCTATCCGATCGGAGATCCTCACAAGCAACTTATCCTTCTGAGGAATATGAGGAGATATTTATGAAGAGGAGGGCTGGAGAGCGAACTCGAACGCGAGCTAAGAATCCTGAATCCCGTGTCTTCTTTCGCGCAAAACTGACTTTGTCTCTGGGTTTTTCTGAGTGACGAACAAAAGGAGCTGAGAATGCAGTATGCAGAGGGATCGAGTCCTGGTGTTGACTCGGGCTGCAAATGCGATGCAGATGAGGCGGGTCCGGGATGAACCGACTCGAGCTTCCGTGTGCTGGTCAGGATCAGGATGGAGAGCCGTCCTATGACCTGAAAATGTTCCCTGGAATAATTTCACTGACCATCCAGGCATTTTCTAATTGGAGAAGAAGTACTTGTGTGAAATTTATTCATGGAAAAGCTTTCAGGATGCGATTGGCGCAGCCGTCTTGGGCAGAATTGAAAGCTTTCCTGATGGTCCGTCGTGGACTCCATCTCGAGTCGTTGGCCATCAGCCTTATGTACACTGATAAATGTTGAGTATTCCTGAGAGAAGGAGGCTTTGAATGGAGTTGGGCTTGTTCCACGGACATGATTTGTGTTTGGAAGCGGTGGCGAACAATTGGTCAGCCCAGGACGTTGTCCTTCAGCCTGTCGCGTTGGGGAATACAATGGGAAGGGAGAAAAGCGTCCACGTCTCCAAAGCCGCAAAAGGAAATCTTGCAACAGTCTGAGGTTGGGGATGACCTTTCGTGCGGACATTGCTGCGGCGTTCGGGAAGTGTTTTCTGACGTGCACAACGACGTAGTCGGTAGTTGCGGAGGCTCTGGTCCTCTCGTTACAGTGATGGACGTGCACAAGGAACAACGACGTCTCTCCGTGGTACAACCGCCATGGCAACGGAAACCATGGCAGCCTCATCAAGGTTCCCAACAATGGTGGCGCCACATCCACTCAGAAACTGTTTCGAAGTTTTGATGAAGCAGGAAACCGTGGAATGCGTTTGAGACGGAGGTTTCTCTGCGCGCAAACCTTCAGATCTTCTAATCAGAGCAGGAGATCACACAGCTGATTGCGAAGCGAGCAAGTGAATGCTGCGACATAGTGTCAAAGGAAACTTGTTTCTATCCGGAAACCCCAGCAAAGACTCGCTTCTCTCCGTTGAAAATTCTGCGCTTTTTTCACTTTTCAGGGTGCACCGAAAACACATTGGCGTGACTGAAACGAATCTAACGCTTCGGTTGTGTGCAAAAATATTTTGCAGGAGAAACAAATGGTTCAGGTTCCCTGTGTTACACGGAAATGGTGTATTCGCCTGCGGCTGTTGTTGTCATCTGGACACAAAGCCGACGTGTTTGTTGAGCTGCACTGAAACTGCGCACGATCGGAGTGGCATTTCACAGCCTCCTGCGGCGAGGAACGAACCGAGTGTTACCACCTACTCCCACCGCCTTCATACCGCGTGCGACAGCGCGTGATGCTCAGCTTTTTACATTTTCCCACCATGTGCCGATGCACATGCAGTTGGGGTCAGGACCCATCCGAGATCCTTGTAGTGCTTGGTGTCTGTGCTGGTGCATCAGTGTGAACACAACTAAATGCACACCCCTTTGCCTTTCCCTCTGCTTGCGTGACACCCTGTTTGGTGCGCGGTGTTACGAAATGGTCAGACAGCGAACCCAGGAGGCAGAGGTGGCGGACCTGCACCGAAGGCCTGGCAAGTCTAACTGCAGGCTCTTTGCCCCTACCTCATACCTCCTCATTTCAGCCCACACACTTGATATCAGTCAGCACAGGCTACTCAGAGCCTTGATGAGTGTCTGGCCATGTAAGACATGAATTGATGAGGCACCCGTGTCTCCTCATTTCGGGTGTCTGGCCATGTCGGTACACCGAGACGCATGCACGCAGCGAAGCGTTCGGTGATGCATCGGACCCGTATGGCCCGTGATGAACGGTTCTCTCGCCCACCGCTGCCTCGTCTATCTGCCCATCGGTCGAGATGCTATTATCTCCGAATAGCCTCAGCACAAATCACCTTGGGAACGACCGAACTGATTTCAATCCAGTTTGTCGTTGAGACTGAGAGAGACTCTGAATTTTGATTTGATGAGGCTGCGGATCAAGTCCAATTCCGTTTTCATTTGTTTCATTGTGATTGAGGCAGTGCTGTGTCACGCGAAACAATTCTACAATCGTAAATTGACGTTGTTGCGGCAGTGACCTGACCCTGTGGTTTCATAAAGAAAATCCACGCGCGGCCTGAGTAACATTTCACGTGATTGGCATTGAACAAGAACTGGGGAGGACGCGGTCGTTCTGCTGCTGCCATTTATCTTGGTTCTCACAACAGCTGATACAAAACCAGACTCTCCACACCACAGTGCTGTGAAAGCCAGTGCCACTGTGGCTGAACACGACACAAATGAAACGAAATCACTAAATGGATTTCAGCAAATGGGCCACAGAAAATTGTGCTCAGACACGAAGACCTGTCTTCCTGGCCTGGAGCCCAGGGTCGGGACACGTGGCTTTGTGCTGCTAAGGACGGTCAGGCCCCACCGGAAATGAGATCACCGGAAGTACAGCAGGGTTTTCCGGAAGTGACGGACCCGGTGCAGAACTGTGTTTTTTTGTGCGCTACTTGTGAGCGTACCACGTCGCAGCTGCACACAGCTCCAAGAATAACAAATCCGGAGAAAGAGCCTGATTAAATCTGTTCAACTCATCAGACCCCGCGGACATTTTGCCAGTGTGAATCCCTCGAGACTCTTGAGCAGAGTTTATGCTCCAACTGAAGGCGACTGGTACAGAAAGACTCGGAGTTGGAGCTGCCTCCGTCGCGATGCATCCAGCCCCTCATGTCGGTCGAAAAGAGTCTGAGAAGCTTTCTGCAGATCACAAAGGTGCACAAACGTCAAGGGATGAAAGATCGAAGAAGACAGCTCTGTCGGCTTCTTTGCCTTCGCTTTTCACGCAGCATTGCGTTTTATTGACAGTTGAGACGGAACTTTTCTTCTTTGTCGCGGGCGGAATCCAGCTGCATCGGTTTCCATCCATCGTTCTATTATGGATGAAAGTGTCGCTCTACGCGTCAGGTGAAGACGCTGTGATGCGAAGAAATCACGTGACGCGTCTCCGAGCAACCCTGTTGCCATATCTCTGAGAAGTTTCCACAAAGCGTCATTGAGAACCCGAAGCCTGAGCTGGAGGCGGCGAGAACCTTGTGCAAGGCGCAGATCGTCTGTGTATTGCAGGTTTCGAGAAGAAACATGAAAACGTTCGAGAAAACCACTCTTGGTTCTTTCATCGGCAATTTCCTCGGATGTTTACTTCAAACTATTTCTTTCGCTACAGGCCAAAAAACCCCTCCGAAGCCACATCGTCCCACAGCAATCATCGAAGGTGATTACTTGGGATCCTGACGGACCACATATCTGTGATATCTCGAGCATTTTGTTTGGCATTGCGAGAGTTCCTCACGTAGCGCCACCATCGTCAACAAGTTGCATCGAGATCTTTGTGCGATGTACCTCTCGGGGAAGAGCACTGTGTGGTTGAAACTTTTTTTTTCGAAAATGGCTGTCGGCCAGGACGTCCCGTGTCGCATCGCATCGCATCGCATCCCATGGAAGTGGTGCGCACCCCGTTACACAGAAGGCGCACGCTCCCTTGGCATCGCACTCGCAGTTCCTTTGCGCACTGCTGCTTGTTTGCTGCACAAGAGAACGTTCTTGAGAGACAGGGCAGATCTATCCGTTCTGTCAGCGCGTCGTGCATATCAACCAAACGACGCTTTCTCCGCTTTTGTTGAAATGGAAATGGCGACGCGGCAGCACCTGGCGTTTTGTTCCGTCTCAGTGAGCGTCGCCAGCAGAGCCGCGCTGGCGGTATGAAATCAGGCGACAAGCTCCCGGCCGACAGAGCTGCCTGAATATCGTCCTCCTCCTCTCACAACACCGAAGAATAATCTTCCCCGTTTGCAAATGAGACTTGGGAGAGAGTGTGACCGAATTTCTTGGCAGATTCCGGGAGGTCTCTGCATCCTCGGGGGCCTATAGTTTGGAGCTGCATGAAATGATAATGAAGCTCTGATGGGGGTTCCTGATGCGTTATGCTCACCAGAACGTCTGCAAAGTCTTGCGTTTTGTCCTTGGGCAAGTGAACAGGGAGATTATGCACGACGATTTACTGAACCGCCGCGTCGACGTCAACGTCCAAAGTTGTTTTGTGACTGGTTTCCATGGAAACGGTGCCCCTTTCGACGGTGGCGTTGGCGCGAAGTGCGTCTCCCGCAACCGTCGTGCGTGATCTCACTGTTTCAAGAAACTGACGTTGATTTGGAAGTCGAGACAGAAGAAATCCGTGGACGCCATTGCTCCGTCTACATCGCCAGGGATTAGCTCGTGCAGTACCTGGTCTTCGCTACGGGGTTTGGCTTCAATTCTGCGCTCTGTCAGCTAAAGCATTGTCAGTCCAATACATTACTGCAATTTGCTCGTAAAAGCGTTGGGAGAAAAGCTGTACTGGGGCTGCGAGTGCACAGAGATCTGGAGCGGTTAGATATGCTCGGGCATCAGCCTCGCCACTTACCACAGACAAATTGATCTTTCATTGTGTATTCATAATTTTGCTCCTGGGTTTCGTCAGTCCCTTGACTTTAAGCACGAATACAAGGCGCAGTGCTCAACCTACAATCGTTCAGGCCCGAATCCGGGGTTTGTTTTGCAAGTTGAGTCCCCCCCCCCCCCATTTTGTGATTTTGTGACTTTTTCCTTCCTTGAGCCTTGTCAGTGGTGAGGTGATTTTCTTGCTCATTTTGTCGTGAATGCAGGTTTATAGTTTGTACGAGTAGTTTTCATCTCCTGCGGAGGTTTATAGTTCAAACAGTTTCAAACAGATGGGTTTGCTGTTGCCTCAATTGCCAGTGTTTTTGTCACTTTCTCAAGCATTTTCCACCAAAGGAGGTGCTTATTCCCCGAAAACATGTGAAAGGTCTCTGGGCGAACTGCAAAGTGCAAAGAACCGATACATTTTTTTCAACGTTTTCAGTCAGATGTGGCACAAACGAAACTTTCTCTCGTGCAGGCAAGAAACTTCTGGTACTTGTTTGTTTCTCGGAACTGACGAGTGTGCCCAATTTACCGCTAATTTCAACAGAAAAAACAACAGACTCAAACTAAACTCACATGAGGCGTGATTGACAGCAGGCAATTTGCGCTGCTTCAACACTGGAACGAGCATATCCTGTCGTTCGTCAGCTTTTGTTTGTTTCACAATATGGAAGCTGCAGAGAGGACAAATTTGGAAACTTCTGCAGCGAATAGAACAGCAGCCTGATAGTGCATTCGTTTCCTTCCTCTTTCCTTCCAGAAAATTGAAGAGAATGCTGTCTATTGTCCCGTAACGACACCTGTCTATTGTTCCAAAAGAACAAGCACTCTTGTCTCCCAAGTATCGTGCAACTTCCCTCTGTAATTTGAAAAGACGTTTCAGCATGAGAACTTTTCTTGGCATGTAATTTTGAGGCTTTGTTCTCAGAAAGCGTCATATTTCTTTGATGTTTCTGCTTGTAATTATTGCTGATGATACACCTTTTGTGCTTATCTTACATTTTGTGTCTTTTGCTTGATGATATACAGAACAGGATCAATCCAATCCAACGTCTGACAAAAACTCTTGTGATACTTCAGTCTTTTTGTGTGTGAAGCAATCCAATCTTGGAAAGGTTTCCGTTTAATCAGCCATTTCTCACCAGAAACGCAGGTACACCTTTTTACGCATGCGCGTTCCAAGGAGCGAGACTTACTCGCAATGGAAACAGGCATTCCTACCACCAGGGGGCAGGACCCACGTGAACATGAGCTGTCTCACGTTTGGGTTGTTCCTCTGCCTTTCTTGTTACCAGGGAAACATCGCTGAAGAAAACGAGCCTTGATTTCCACAACCGACCACGAACAAACATGAGGTCATTTTCCGACGTGCCCAAATTACCGGATCGGTGACACAGATACCATTTGGTCACCTACCATTGGCTCTCAGGTGCAAATCTGTTCATCTGTGGCACCGACCTGACAATTGGGGCACCGCACGGAATGAATCAGGTGGTTGCTAAACCTCCCTGTTGACTCTGGTTCTCACGCGGCTCGTCTCGTGTTTCTCGTTGCAGCGGACGACGCGGGTTCGGACGGGCTCGGCTGCTGCGGCTGGATGCTCACCATCATCTCGTGGTTCCTCGTCGTCATCACCTTCCCTCTCTCCCTCTGTGTCTGCATGAAAGTGAGTGCGCCAGGCCAGGCCCGGTCCAGCCGTACCATTGAGATCAGCGCTCATCAGAGATTTCAAACTGTAATAGATTCTCCATTGCTCAATGGTTTGGTTGGCAACGCGTTTTTTTTTTGTTTGACGCGACAATTTATGGTGTGTACATGTAACACTGTATGATAGAAGGACAAGTCACCTCGATGTTGTTCCAAATGCGTGTGACATTCTCTGCAAAAGACAAACGAATTCGATTTATAATCGCCGGTTGAATCGATTTTTTGAAGTAAAATGCCGTTGTTGATTCACAATCACAAGTTTCGATTTCAGTCTGTTGTAACTTTCTTCTTTCACTGGGGAAGGGAGTTTTTTTTTCACGGGTAGAAAGCTGATCGCCCTGGAATGCCAAAGTTAGAAAAGACTGGATTCCGTTTGAACGCTCCAACAGCTAGATTCTCCCCGCACGCCTTTTCTTTGTCAACTTGTAAAATATAAATCGGGACAAGGGACCTGCCTGAAAGAAAAGATATCTGGTTTCAGCTGTCCAAACAAGTCCCTTTTTTTCCAAATAGAGGCGTCCGTTCAAGCGAATTGATTTCGCGCCATTTTGGACATGTGTTCCTCGGGAGTTGGAATTCTCCAGCTGCAAGCTGCAGGAGGGAAAGCCTGTGCACGCAGGCTGCGTCCTCCTGCAGTCACTTTCACAAAACTTTCAAAGCCATGACGATCACAATGTGGACAGGTCCAGTATTTCCCCGAGGAGCACAATGGAAGCGTTTCGGTCGGAAATGGAAAGAAGGTCCTGCTTTGTTCCCCCTCCTCCTGTTTGTGTGTCTCCGACTCTGCGAGCACAGTTTGGCTCTGTGTATATTCTCACCCTTGTATAAACTAACCACTGTGCACTTGCAATGTGCCCTGCACGTTAATTTGTGTGTTCGACGCAGAGTTAAGGAATCCTGTTTCCTGTAGCTTGCAATGCTTTGATAGATCCCAGACAGGCAAGCTTAGATGCAATCATTTCTTTTCTTGATTGGAACATTTTTGTGTCGAAGGCGTTCAGCAGAAAAGCCAATTTCCTCTTCCCATTTTCTTTCCAAACCTTGCACGAACAGTGCTCAAACTCTCGCTTAGTAACCCAATTAGATCGTTGTCCTTAGACACCAAGAAAGTCTGAAAATTGAATTAGGAGACGGAGAATTTGTTTGGAGGCTAGAATCGTTCCCGCTGCTTAGTTCCCTGCATTGAATCCCAATTGGGCAGAGACGGACAGCCACGTGTGGGCCTGCAAGTCCTGTAGGCTTGTCCTGGGACACAGTTGCACATATGAGTGTTGTTCAGCTTTCCGTGTCCGCTGTACCCACATAACAATAGCCGTACCTTTGGAGTGCTCGTCTGCACCGCACCCATGGAGCTTTTTTCCATTCTGAAATCAAACCAATATTTTATTTTTCCTCCTGACTTCAGGTGGTCCAGGAATATGAAAGAGCAGTTATATTCCGGTTAGGTCGACTTTTGTCGGGAGGTGCAAAGGGCCCAGGTAGGTTGTGCCGCCCAACGCTAAAGCGCCCATGTTTTTGTTATATATTTGATTAGGTTGTACAAGAGTATGAAAGAGCTGTTATATTCAGAGTGGGTCGACTGTTGTCCGGAGGTGCAAAAGGTCCAGGTAAGGAGCTGCTCAGGTGGCGGGACATTCTATTGTCATATACTTATCAGTCTCAACCATCATCATCATCCTCCATGCCAATTCAGCCATCCGTTTTTTGAGTCGCAGGTATACATTTTTGTTTTCTTCTCAGTTTCTTTTTGTGTACGTACATAAATTGATGGTTTTGTGTGAAGTACTTTGGATGGTGATTGGCGTAAACATATTTTTTCAAACCATGTATCGCTGAAATATTTGATCATTCCCCCCCCCTCCGCTTTCCTGGTCACTTTCGCCCCACCCTCCCTGCTGTGAAACTGATCTCAAACTTGTTCAGCATTTATCCTTCTCACTCGCTGAGTCGTCAACATTTTTGTCTTTTGTACCAAAGTGCTGTGATTTCCCTTTGCTCCTCACCACTCCAGTTTCCATAGATCTCATCTCCCTTCCAAAACATTTTTTGAAAATAAAGCGCACGATTGTCCGCCAACACTGCGCATGCGCGGATTGGCACCGGAAGTAACACTGCTCGTGCGCGGATTGCACCTGAAGTGGGTGATTCTGTGAGGCGGGACCATCAGGTGTTCACGCAGCGACGTGTGGAGCGAAAACTTCAACGCCAACGTCAACTTCAGATCCCTCAGGCAGAGAATTCAAAATTTGAAACACTGGATTGGGGTCAATTATGTTCATCACTTCAAGAAGGCAGGTTCACTTTGTAAATGTGGGAAAGTCGTGGTGTGCAAAAGGTTGTTTTTTTTTTTTTTGACGTTGTGGTTGACGTTTTCAGTTTGAAACGTCGTGTTTAAACTCGCTATTCTCCCGCTCACTCCTTCGCCGTTGTGCCTGTCTCCTGCAGTGCTGCAGCCGCAATTCACACTGCAGGCAACAATGCGATGTGTCGTGAAGATTAACCGAGCCTTGATTCACCATGACAAATCCTGACGTGCAGTGTTTTGTGTTCAGAAATGGTAATGAGAACAGCAAGACTGATCACTTGTCATGGACTGAAAAGAACCAGCCAGAACGTGCAAGAACACTTTGTCCAACAAACCTAAAAAAAGACATTTTGAGACTCCTTTTCACCAGGGAAAATTTCAGAATCTTTTCGTCCCGGCAGCACAAGACAAGTTTGGGGGAAATGCTTTGAACGATACCGAATTGATAAATTTAGACAAAGACCAGCTCCAGCGGTTGGGATATTGGCGGCTTGTTCTGTGTTCGGTTCGGTTGCGCTCAACAACCCTCGAGGGAACAGCGCAAATTCCGTCCAGTTTCGGCGTCAGCGTCAGTTCCCGAAACACAATTGAAATAAAAGAACACGGACATTGGTCTCACTGATCAATGATCAGAGCTCCGTCTGGACCACTTCCTAGAGAGAAGTGCAAACAATAGATTCCGACGGCTTTGTTTGTGGCGGCCGAGGAGTTTGTTGTGAGAATGGGATTCATATGACAGGGTTCTCACACTGCACAAAAATGGTTCCTGTGAAATCATACTAGAGTCTACTTGTCGAGACCTTGTGTGATTGAACAACAACCCTTGAATTTCTGTGATGTGAAAAGCCATTTTGCTCTTACGACAGGTCATCAGAACTTCCCTCCTTCAAACAAGATAAAAATTGCTATTTTTCTGATGTATTGTCTGATTGTCTGTGAAGTATCGTTCCCATTGTTCCCATTCACAGCATCTTCATCATCAGTTGGTGGATTCTTGCGTATTTAATCAAAAGCCGTTTCATTAGTCAAGTCTCCCCTTTCACGTTGAAAGCAATCGAGATTGTTGTTGCCACGAGCCATCTTCCGTTCCGTTGAGTCTGGCCACAGACGTTTGCCTTTCACAGGCTGTATTTATTCTCAAGCAAAATCAATGATTCCAATCTGGTACCCGGACTATTTCAGACATTTTCGCCCAAACCAGAATAGGCAGGCGTCTTTTGGCCGTCCGGTTTCTTTATCTCCGATCCGCTTTCATTTCTGCTCACCCCAGGAAATTCCTGTCAGCAAGCCATGAAAAAATAACGAGAAGGAAGAACTGACAGCATTGCGTGAAATTGGTTTGATGATTTTGTTTTGCATTTGTTCCGCAGGTATTTTCTTCGTGCTGCCTTGCATTGAAAGCTACACCAAGGTCGACCTGCGAACTGTGTCGTTCGACGTGCCACCGCAAGAGGTAAGTAAGGAAGACTCCGTGGCTTCTGCATGCGATTGGGGGATTTTCTGTCCGTGTTTTCGCAACACGCGTGAAATCCGCACATTTGCGCCGACAGCCTTGTAAGTCGACGGTTTCTTGACGCCTTACGTCAACCTGCGTCAGGACGCCGCTGTGTTGACGGCGCTGCTGACCCGAAGGTGGCGTCCAGCAGGATCTTGTTTCCATGGAGATGAAGGAACAAAGCGTCATCCGTGATTCCGGGACGCGGCGTCTCTTCTTGGATCGCTCAAGCTCCCGCACGCAAAAGCCCCATGTTATTTCGTGGAAGACATTGAGCTTGGTGTGACAATTCTGGTTTTTTTCCAAATCGCGTTCCTTCGCATTTTTGTTCTGCGGGCAAAGAAGGCATTTTCCAAACAAACAACAACGCCGCCGCAAAAATGTGAAAAGGGCTTTCCAAAAGTACCACTCCCATCGATGCTTTTGTGATCCAGTGAAACTTTCACACTCGACGTCAGCAAGACAAGTCGCACGTGGAGGAAAAAAATGCACAATTTTCTTGTGAAAATAACAATTCTCATTGGCTGAAGCTCGAAGACGAAGAGAGATGTTGATGGCGGGTTTGGTGCAGAGAGGGCAGCGTTATCTTGCCGGCGCAGACTGATACTGCGGAATTGTTCAATCTATCAACATGGAATCGCAAAGCAATCTCTTTGTCCGTGTGAACGATAAAACTGTGTTTGACATGATTCCGCTGCTGGTTGTCTGCACGTAATTTGGGTGGAGTAAGGAGCCTGGAAGACACCTGGAGACACGAATTTATGGAGAAAACCCCAAAAAGAAACCAAGTTCCGAGCCACAGACTCTCGAATTTAAGAATCCACGTAGAGCGATAATAGGGACGTGACAAGTAGATGAGACAGCGCTGTGTGTCCCTGAGTCCACCAGCATTAAGAGGTCCCAGGTGGTGGTGATCAGAGTTCCATTCACTGCGCTGCGGCGCAGGTATCAGTCCCGCAGTTAAGTGGGCAGGTCATGCACTGTAAATCAGTGCGTGTGGACTGATGCTACGAACCAGCAGCTGTGCGTGTGTTCGCAGGCTCCAGTGAGCGCATTGTCACTGTGTTACAGGGCAGTTCAATCCCGTTATGGTTGTCGAGTGCTTTGCAGCTGAGATGGAAGAAATTCCTGTTGCAGAAGCACGTGTGTGTGTGTGTGTGTGTGTGTGTGTGCGTGTCGTTATACAGGCTGTACACACACTGAATCTGAGCTTCTTCTGTCCTGCAGGTCTTGACGAAAGACTCGGTGACGGTTTCCGTGGACGCCGTCGTGTACTACCGCGTCTCCAATGCGACCGTGTCCGTGGCGAACGTCGAGAACGCGCACCACTCGACGCGACTCCTCGCCCAGACGACGCTGCGCAACGTCCTCGGCACCAAGAACCTGAGCGAGATCCTGTCCGAGAGGGAGACCATCTCCAACTCGATGCAGGTGCGCATGCGTCGTACGTCACGTGACGTCACACGACGTCACACGTCCCATGACACCAAACTCTGCTCTGCTGCTGTCGCTGTTAACAGCGACGCCGTTTGGAAAGAGCCGCATTCAAACGCGCTAATGTCTGGCCTTGTTCAGCAAGAAGTCCACAAAACCTTCAAAGTCGCTTTTGCGAAGGAAGAGCACTGCCTTCCAAAATTTTTTGAAGACTTATCATGCAGAATTTTGAACACGTGTGTCAGGATTATTTTTTTCAATCATGACAACTTTCTGAAAGACATTGGAGCGAAATTTAATCGCGGAAATCCTGATGTTTGTAACACAGGTCACGAAAAGCGTAATTTGCAACTGTTACCGCGTTGCTTACAATTTCTGATGTCCATCGTCTGAGCTGTTCGTAGGAATGGCTTTGAAATTGACACAGGCTTTCCGTGTTTCACGCACACAATGGTCATTCTGTAGTACTTTGCGTATCTGTGTAGCACACACTCTATGTGTACAGTTATATTGTATTTGTTAACATTGCATACAGACAGACGTGCAAATTTGAAAACCCAAAATCCTTGGTTCCGTGCATCGGGATTGTTCCACATTCATAAAATTCCGAACCAGTTTTTATTCAGAACTGTTTGTCATGCCTTTTGGTTTTTCTTGAGAGATCGAACAGCTATGTTAGCAACCAGAATGTTAGACGTAGTAATTTTTTTAGAAACATACACGGCTGATTTTGACAGCTGCTGAAGACAATGGAACTTCTGCAGCTCTCAACAATCAAGACGATCACCTTGTCATGTTCCACTCGAGTGCTCACACAGCTGCCTTGCTGGCAATGTTTCGTCCACAGCTGTTCCCTGCCAAAGAGTTTCTCTCTTCTGAGACGAAATACGTTGCCAGCAGGACAGTTTGTGTGAGCACAATGACACTGCAGCGGGTACGGGAAATACGACAAACTCTGGAGCACCGAGCAATTTGTTTTCACCAGACTTTTTTGGAAATAAAGGGCCAAAAAATGAAATTCATTCTCGTCAAGCAATGTGCCCAGAGAACGTTGAATATTTTCCCAGGACACTGTATTTTTTCCAAAACATGAGAGTTTTGCACGACTATTCTAGTGTTCACTAGACGAGGCTACAGACAGTTGGGGAATCCGGGTGGAGAGAGTGGAAATGTAAGTTTTGTGCAAATTTCACCTTCATTTCCGCGGGAGATGATGGCCGTCTGAGCCTGCGCCTCTTTAGCATTTGCAAATTGCTTTCCTTTGACGCTCTGGTTGATTTCTGCTCAGTTGGTGATCACACTAACATTCAACTGCGGAGAAACGTTGTTTGGTTGGTGCATTATTTTTGGTTTACTTGTGGGAAAGGCAGGTGGTTTAGCTGCAGAAAACTGAGAGGTTCTTGTGCAGTGATAACCGCATGCAGGCGGTTTGGTGTCGTCTTGTTTCAGAGGTAAGGCTTTCCTTTACCTTTTCTCAAACAATAATATGTCACAAAGACCTTGGGGAAACAACTGTTTCAAACCGGAAACAATCGCAAAAAGGTCAGGCATTGTTCTGTTCAGTGAAAATGCAACGCTGTTTCATTGTGGCATATTATTCAAAATGAAACCGTGCATTTTCTCTTTTCGTCATTCTGTCATATACTTTTGGTATCCACCTCGTCTTTGGTAAAGGCGGATGTTGTTTAGGCGTTCCTTGTAAAAAGAGACGTGAACAATGCATGCAGCCATTTCATTTCCCTTTTTTCTGTTCTTCGCCTCAGTCTGTTTTGATGTCGTTCTGTTCTGTTCTATCCCACTATTGTGAGACTACTACCATGATTTGCTCTGTTATGGTTTCCCCAATAGGAAGTCTTAGACAACGCCACTGCCGAATGGGGTATCAAGGTTGAGCGAGTCGAGATGTGAGTATGCTACCTGAGCGCCACCTGACGAGCCGGGCGGCGGCGCCATGTTTGTTTGAGCTCGTGATCAACATAGAAAGAGCCGAAAGTAGAACCCCAAAATTCGTCCGAAGGACACGACGTCTTTCGCTAGCACTGTCAGCAGACAGTGATGCGAGCATGCGTGTGAATCCCACTTGTAAAGATTGATTTGAAGTCGAAGCTTCTTGGTCGAACGCATCGTGAGCGCGAACAGCAAAGTGGCGTCAAAGAAAACAAGAAATACACACGGCGAACCGCGCGGGAAAAGCATCAAAAGTTGATCACGTGGTTGATCATATGCAGCCTCACGGGAGAATTTGACGTAACAGCCTGACTTTTTTTTTTGCTGCTGGCAGAAAGGGATTGGATGATGTCGTTTGTCGGAGGAAATTAGGAAAAATGCGCACGTTACTGCGCTTATACCTGCGCTGATTCAACAATTACCTTTGTGGAAAACACCCACCTGACAATCGCTCGGATGCATTTTCATAAACACCTCCCTTAGTTGCGTATTGATCGTCTCTCTCAACACCAGGCAGGGCCCTTTGTGATGAAGGGAAAAGAAATAAAGTACCTGCAGCAGTACTTTTCCCATCCCTCCGTGCGCCATCAAATTGGGCGTAAAATTACGTGATGACGCTGCACTCACAATCGAAAACGAACCATTCAGCAGCAATTTGTTTGGTTGCGCTCCAGCTCGTTTGCTGGAACCTGACATCACCAATGGCGATTTCTTTTTCAGAGAAATAATTCCTGTTATTTCATCACAACCTCAAATTTCTCGTCTGACGCAAAACCAGTCAAATCTCCGAGCGAATCTCAGAGGGTTTTGTCGCACCACCAGAGTCCAGTCTCGAGATGTTATTCTCTGTGTTTCTCTGTTTTACAGAAAGGATGTGCGGCTCCCGGTTCAGCTGCAGAGAGCGATGGCGGCGGAGGCCGAGGCGGCGCGTGAGGCCCGGGCCAAGGTAACGCCGTCCTCCCGCACCCCTCCCTCCTCCCCCCTCCCACCCCAGCCTGAACACCTCCTCCCCACCGTCCCTCGTTCCGAGTGTGCTCTGCTGCAGATGTGTCACGAAATCTCCCAGTGGTGTGATTTTGGGCTGTCTTGAAATTTTGTCACAGAAATGCCTGAAAGCACCCGAGGAGTTTTGTGATTCCATTTGCTTCTCCCAGTTTTCAGTCTTTCACCTCTGTTTCCAAGAGATTAGAAGATATTAGTGAGCTTTGCTAATTGGTGGAGGGGACGAAGGCGGTTTGTGCAACCTGAGACGCATGGCATGGTAAACGGAAATCAAAGTACGAACCGACGGCAAAGATACTTGGAGACAAAGGGAGGTAAGTAACACTGGCTACAGTGGTGTGTGTTACACAAGGGTTCCATCGAGCGGCGATACCGTCCTCTCATTAGGACTCGGGTTGTTTGGAGTGAGAGTTGGACGAACTCGGATGAGATACGGAATATCTGAAACCGGATCTGCCGTGGGTGGCTCTATCCATCGGAACATCGAGTTCTCTATTGAAGTTGGCGGTATCAGTTTCGCTCCGGTGTCCTCGGTTTCTTTCAACGTCAACGTCCCCCGGATCGTATCTCCTTTGTTGAATTAGTGATAAACGAACATAGTTTCATGTTAGCAGCGCACGTCGTTGAAGAAGAAAAGATCCTTGTGCTTTGCGAACGAGAAGGAAGTTTTCTGCGTTCGACTTCCATGTTGGAAACTTTGCTTTTGGAGTCCATCTGTGACTCAGAAAATGTGTTTTTGCACAACCACAAACACACCTGTTGTAGTGTTTTACCTCCGTGTGGTTAGGTGAGGAATTGGGCTTTTGTGATGTGACATCGTGCTTCTCTTGGTGAAGCCCCGGGAAGCCACGTGTGCAGCTGCCATGGAAACAGTGAGAATCTTCCACACACAAACCCAACCACAATCACATTTCAAATCCCCCGTTGAAGCTGGACCTGAAGGCCAAGTCAGGAAATCTCTGCCTGCACGTGGCTTCCTGAGACCCTCTTGGTTCTGGCTTCAGCAGGAGAAGCAGGAATTGTCGTGTTGCAAGAGCCCATCGAGGCTCGTGGGCAGCAGAATCTGTTGTGGAACTCTTCCATGCTGGGGGTGCCCTTGGAGTCTTGTAGGTCTCAGTCTCAGCGAATGAGCACACGTGTGGCCAAAGTTCAAGACAGGTAATGTTCAAGTTTGCTGTATTTTTGTGCGATGTCCCTTTAGGGAAGAGCACTTAGCGGTGTGCCGAAATTTCTTTTTGTATATATGGCATCTGGTTTCTCCATTGTGCCGTTGCTGTTTTGAAGGAAAAAAAATTGAAACTGAAAAGATGAGCAAGGAGCTGGAAGTAGTTTTGTTCGGCGGAATATTTTTCAAAACAGCAGCGGAGAGTTTTTCTGATCCGACGAACGGAAGCGAGTTTTCCCTGTGTTTCCTTCCTCCACCTCACGTGAATTCTGCTCAAATGGGCAAAACTTGTTCCTGACCCAGCAAATCCTCCATGTTTTGACAGAAATATTAGACCTGTTGTTGACCTGGATGTTGGGGTGAGCAGAATCTACGTGTGTTTGTCTGTGAGTGGCGTTCCTGCCTCTGACCTGCTGTGCCTCCCCCCTTTTTGTGCACCTGTGGCGTCCAACAAAATCTTGCCTTTTTCGATTCAAGTGCATGATTCTCACAAACATTTTGTGGTCAACCACAAACGACACAAACAGAGGAACAATGGCGTAAAGTGTCCTGCTTCTCGAAGTTCGTACTTGGTACTTGCGTTGTCTTCAATTAAAAAATGAACTTTTTATTGTCTGACTCATCCAAAACTCAATTTTCATTGGGACTTGTTCGCTTTTGTTTTTGCAATTTTTCCACAATGAACTTTCTTTTTTTCTCTGAGGTTCATTGTCTCGTGAACAACATCACAACTTTTGCTGGGCGCTTATTGTCTTCAAGTACGCGTACCGTGGTCAGACCACCGCTCGTCCTCACTCACCTGTGGCTCACCGAGCCCTCCTTTAACATGAGAAATGATTAGTGACTGGCTTCAAAACACTCACAAGTTTTGCACACTCAAACGTCGAGCTGTGTGCCCATCGGCGAAACACTGAAAAGCGCCCAACTGTGTTCACATCGGCTCCTTGTTCCAAACACGACCCAAACAGGCTCCCGCGGGTGCGTGACTTCAGTCCTGATTGGTTCACTTGGCCTGAACAAGGGCAGACAAATCAAAACCCAGTCCAACTGTCTCTGAAGTTCGTGCCCAACACAGCTGCAGACCGTGAAATCTGCTGGTGCTTCTGACTGAAGACAGTACTTGAAGCGCGAGAAGGAACCACACCCTGATTCAGCCAATTCGAACTCGGTTTGTTCGGTTTCCCCACAAATTCGAAAAAGGGACAAGAAAATCCACATCCTCTTGAAATATGCTTGGCTCATAGATCCGTGATCCTCGTTTTCATGCAAAAAAATGGACCTGTCGGGAAAAAGACCGGGACAGAAAATGCACATCCCGTTGAAATCTGCTTAATTCGTGATCACATTCGAGGAAAAAATGGGGCCGACAAAACAATTTGAGTTGCCCGGGAGAGGGTGCACGCCCAAAAGTTGTGCTTGTTTTCGACGGTGTTGGCTGATGTGAAACCTCGACCTGCTTCGCAGTCTCAGTTTCAGTTCTGAGTCTCTGGCACTTCCGAGCGGTACTTTTTTGGGTGTCGCACAAGAGACTCGGAACTGAAATGAGACTGAGAAGCATGCAGGTCGAGGCACGTCTCTGTTGGTTGTTGTGCGTCGTGGGGTGAACGCTGCGTCCTCTCTCCGTCCGCAGGTGATCGCCGCCGAGGGGGAGCACAAGGCGTCGCGCGCACTCAAGGACGCGTCTGACGTCATCAACGAGTCACCGTCCGCCCTGCAGCTCCGCTACCTGCAGACCCTGAACACTATCTCAGCAGAAAAGAATTCCACCATCATTTTCCCGCTGCCCATAGAGTTCCTGAGTACCTTCATCAAGCAAAAGAGCAGCTAAGCGTGCTGCTCCGAATCAATCAATCTTTGACGCATTGTTGGAAAGTTCACTCTTTTGGGGTTTTCTTTTTGGCGTTGGTTTACGCATGCGCACTGTGTGCACGGGTCAGGTAGGGAGGGAGGCAGTCCCCCCCCCCCCCGCAGGAGCTGGTTCTGCCCAAAGCGGTCAACTTTCCTCACAATGCTGTTGAAGCACGAAGTGCAGTTGTTGGGTTGTTCGATACTCGTAGACTTTTCAGAAGGGAGATATTTCTTGTGGAAATAAGTCTATTGTGCAGAAACATTGTCACAGGATCTGACAAGGCATTCAAATACATAACACAATTTTAACATTGTTTGATATCCATAAAGTTTGTTGTCCTGCAAAGGCTCCTGGTAAGAGCTAGATTCCTGGCGACATTTGCTGCAGCGTGGTCTCTGAGCTTGTTTCCGGACGAGCCTTGGTCGCCTTCGTTGCTGTCTCAACACTTGACCAATCCGAGTTTTTTGCTTGTCTTCTGAGCTTTTGACACTTTGAGTTTCAAATGACAACAGCTTTGATCAGCTTGATGCCAATTTTCTTTGTTTTTCCAACGCATTATGTTCATTTTGTGGCAGTCTTTTTCAGCAGACATGAGTGTCATGTGGATGTGTTCCTGATGCACAGAGGGACACATGCACAGGCAGAAGAGAGCGGCAGGGTGCTGGCTGCGTAGAACCCAGGAATTTGTGGGGTATTGGGTCAGTGATGAGCAACGAAGGCTCCAAGACACCAGATCGTCTGAAAAAAAAAAAAATTCTGTTTCAAGAAAGCCAGGTATCTGCTTGAGACGGAATCTAAAGGCAGGTCTGGAATCTGGCTCTTGTCTCGATTTGTTGGTAAATGTAACAAAGGAACATTGATTCGCATAAACCCACGTGGTGAGCAGACCTGAGGACTTCATTTTAATGTATTGTTGTGTTCAGCACACTTGTTGGTGTACGTACCTTCAGCCACAGAAGTACTCGGGCAGTGGCCACATGTATTACTGCATGGCACCACTTCACAAACTGTTCAACACCAAATCCATTCTTGTGTTCCGTCTCACTGCCTTCGCTCTTGGTTTCTTTTCCTCCTTCATCCAAATCATTTTCAGTTTCAGCCTCATCATCCTTGTCTGCAGCAGCAGTTGGAAATTTTATTTCACACAATTGGGGGTGTTCTGTGATACATGAGTGATGTTTTTGCTGCAGCATACGTTTTTCAAAACTCAACGAAATAGCGGGTATATTTTGAGTGGAAACATCAAAGATGAGACTTGGTCTTCGTGCAAGATCAAACTTTGATCGGTGCAGGTCGTATTCAAAATGCGCAGCGACTATTTCTTTGTTTTATATCTTTCTGTTGCACTGATATAAACTGACGAATTGTACATTACCAGTGTATTTATTCAACATGTACAAACCTTGATGTATGTTTTCATTGAAAAATCCACAAAGTTCAATTGAATGTTGAAACTGAAACAATTCTGGTCAAAGATGGAAAATCCTGCATGTTTCGGTTACACGCAAGCAATACGTGCAGCATCCGTACATATTCAGACGCAGCTACATCTTGAGTCCAACCACAGCCTCATCCGACAGCAGAACGGAATGATCCGGGTTTCTGTTCCTTTAATTTTTTATGAGAGAAAAGGGAACTTGCATCCAAGAAAAACTCATTTGAACAGGTTTTGCGACTCAGTTTTAAAAATTGTCGTACGTCGGATGACGCGGACCCAAGATGGCGTTGCGGCGACCCACCTCGATGTCAGGCGTCACGACAGCACAGCTTTGGTGTAAATACAAGCCGTGAGAAACTTTCCTTCACTCGGAGGGCACGTGTCTCTTCCTCTTCGTTTCGTTCGCAATTTCAAAGCCAAACAAATCAGCTACTTTGGCAACAGCTTTAGCTGTCATGATACCTCCATTCGCGTTGGAGATATTCGAATACGGATATTAAAAAAATGTCACTTTTGCCCAAACAATGACCTTTTTGACGCGAGAGACTAATGACGAGGATGCAGCTCGGGATCTCAGCAGCGCGGGACGTCGTGGAGAGACGGAACGACGGTTTCGCAGTGTCTGGAACACCGTGAAGCATCAGGACCGGCGGTCGCGGTGCTGAGACAGCAGAGCTGAGGAACTGACGATGTGCGAGGCGTTTTCACTGCGAGATCAGAGACAAATCAATGCAAATTCATCCCAATCTTACGCGCATTGGTGAACTTCGGTAATGACCTGAATAAAACTCTGACGTCTCTACACAACGAAGCGTTGGCTCATGTTTCTTGGTTCTCACGCAATGTGACGTTCGTTTATGACGCGGTTCCACACACACACGGACGTCCTGGTTTTTAGTGCCAATATGAGTTGCTCTCAAGAGCAAGCCGAATGAGTAACCCGAAAACATCACCTACAAGGCATCTGGTTCCAATTTCTTGGACACTCCGCAAGATACAGGTTTTCTGTACAAATTTTAGGTTCAGTGGCCCTTGTGGATTGCAGGTCCTGAACAATGCCCAAAGTCTTGAAAGATCAAAAAAGAACATGTATAAGATTTTAGTGCTGACAGAACTTTCAAAATCAAAAAGTGATGTTTTGAGTTGAGTTCTTTTATCTTTTCTGTGTTGTGTCTCAAAAGTGAACAAGATTTTGTGAAATATTTTTCCAATTTTCATATTTGTTTCGAATCCCAACCTGCCAAAAACCCAAGGATACAAAAATAGTCAGGCCATTATTCAGTGGAAACCCCTTGTTGGAACGACATAAAACCATGTGCAATGAGTAGAGTGCCCCTTGGGGGTATCTACATGCAGCATGTTTTCAGTGTGTGAACCTTGGAACAAAGGTGATACTTTGACAAAATGTCTGCACCAGATCCGAAATTTCCTGAAATTTTGAAACCCGTCAAATTCTAATGAGGGCTCAATTACATAATGAACTGCAATTTTGTGTTCCTTTGGACCAGGAGATTTATTCATCAGCAGAAAACACCTCGTTGAAGGTTCACCCCTGTTCCAGGTTTCGCACACCAGCCTTGAGCACCCCATCAGTGCCCACACCTGTTGAAGCACCCACGACCCATCTCCACAAACACACTCGTCTCCACAGCAGCTCTTGATGCCCGAATGTGTCGGGGCTGCAAATCTCCATTTGGCGGTTCTGCGATATGAAACGGGCACCAAATTCCTCACTGATCAGTGAGTCGTGCTGAAACAACCTACACGTTTGGACACTGGGCCGGGCGGGGGTGGTCATGTTGTTTCAGACGTTGCTTCTCATGCAGCAACGCGCATGAAGTGAGCTGCTGCAGGCAACAGAACATTTGGACGATTCATGCTGGAGTCAAACTGCAGCCATCCTCCCACAGGTGGATCCAGAGCCTGGGCCCAATGAACTGCACAGGTGAATCCAGGGTTCAACACACTGCACAGGCGGGTCCAGGCCCCAGGTCCACACTGCACAGAGGGTCTAGGGCCCAGGGTCCGGCCTCTCCATTCTGTCGCTGTCCTCGCACTCTCACTGACTGAGTCCTGGTTTCTGCGTTGTTTGTGTTTGTTTTGTTTGTGTCTGTGTTTTGTCGTGGTGGAATTACTCACTCTCACTCATTCATTGACTCACTATTCACTTACACACTCACCACTTACTGACTCACTACTCACACTCACTCACTCACTCATTCACACTCTCACTCACTCACTCACTCACTCACTCATTCTCTCACTCACTCTTCACTTACTCACTCTCACTCACTGACTACTCACTCCGTCACATCTCAATCAAGTCTTTGTTCAGGCGACGGAAGACAATGAACAACTCCAAATGATTTCAACACGAAAAAGAAACAACACAAGACCTCAACTAAGAAGTATCTTTTGTTGTCCCTGAGGCCTCAGCTTGCTACAGAACAGCCTTGTAGATCTCTTGCTCAAACACCTTCTGATCCACATCGGTTACAACTGTGACATTGGCTCCCTCAGAGTCCCAGTCCACCTTCATCATGCCCCTCTTGGCTTCCTCGTGCAGCTCCACCGAAACCTTGGCTCTCTTCGTTTCCTTGACAACCTTCTCGTTCAGGAAGGTTGCCATGGCGAGTTGGTCCCACGTCCAGTAGACGCTGGCGTTCACCCGCTGGCTGCTCTTCACCATCTCTTTGTCTGTCTCCCGCACAAACTCGCCTTTCTTGGTTGTCTGGGAGATGTACTTGGCATACCAATCCTGGAAAACAGCAAAATGACAAGTTGTCATGAAGTCACTCTTTGTACATGTATACGAACTCCACAGGGATCCCAGATGAGACTGCAGGGAAGCATGGTTGCCATTCTTGTTGTTTTCAGCTCCTTTGACTCGCACATTGTGACAAACGAACAAAATCAGATCTTCGAAACAATCTGCAGCTGTATCTCTGTGATTATTTCTCTCAAACGCACACACACCCAGGGAAAGGAAAAGTCTTCACACAGCTCCATCGGGACGAGGGTCATGGGGCCAGTGTAGTCTCTCAGCACCTTCTCAGCAGCCTCCGGATCGCTGTAGAAGTTGAACTCCGCTGTTTTGGTGATGTTCCCTTTGCCTGTTCAAAATACAAAACTCTTGCAGGGCAAGAAACCGTGGGCGTGTTCCATTTACGCGTGCGGCTGGCCGGCACATGAAGTGGCGCCACTTCACCCCTGGCTTGGAGGTGGGGCTAAGTGGGCAAACTCAACCATTCAGCCTCACTCGGCCAACCGGCACACGTAAATGAAACACTGTCAATTTCCAAATGTGTGCACAAACTTGTTGACAAAGGCACAATTTTGTTGTTGTCTCGCATTCTCAACCTGTCTCCGTAAAGTCGTGGACACGTGGTCGTACCGGTGGTGTTTCCTCCCATTATGACGAGCTCTTTGATGTTCTGACCGAAGGACGGATCGAGGTGCAGAGCGACGGCGACGTTCGTCAGAGGCCCGAGAACCATCAGCGTCAAGTCTCCTGCGGAGAGGAAAACTTGGCGTCTCACCTGCAACGTGGGCCCAGCATTTGGTCCAGGCAGCCACACGGGGGCAGCAAGGTTTGAGCTGCAAGTTTTGAACAGGACAAACAGGGAAAATTGGGCCTGACAGCACACAAATTTGTTCGGGGTCCTTTTTCGTTGGGAAACACCATGAGGCTCCTTGGATGTAGATCCACCCAGTTCAGGAAGATGCTCGGATTCTTGTGCAAAGATTATCGTGTGGAAACAAAGTTCACAGAGACTGCTCCAGCGGACCATCCATCATGGCTGTTCAGTGCGCGAGCTGCAGGAAACATTTCTTTTCCATACCTTTGTGCTTCTTTGCAAGTTCCAGCAACGCAATGGACGAATGTTGCGGCTGTAGCAGCGAAACGTCTCCGGGGAAGAGGTGCGGAACGTCGCCCAGACTGTCGATGCCGTGGAAGCCGTCGCCCGACGGTGGCAGTCCGCTCAGCGAATTGGCGCAGCCTTTGTAGACGGGGATCTGCAAGGAGCGCAGCCTGTGCAGAAAAACGCCATATCTCGCAGAACCTGGATCAGACCAAGCGCGACCAGAGTCCATTCCACGGTTGACCTTTCCTCCTGCGTTTTTCACCATGTTTCGCATGTGAAAAGTATGTTGTGTCTCTGAGGGGTTTTGGGAGCCCTGCCCCTTGGCACGGATGCTGATTCCTGAGCATGGAATGGATATCTGTTCTCACAACACTCAACATTTTTGGAACCTGTGAATTAAGACGTTGCCTTTTTGAAGGCAGCCGCAGAAGAGGACCAACCCAACCTCTCAGGCACTTACGTCCAACCGATCTGCCACAGTCAGGGTCCTCAGCGCGTTCCAGGACGTGTTGTCGATGGTCCCGTTGCCGAACGTCGTTGTGACGGCGACGACATCAACAGAGGGCGTGGCCAGCGCCATCAGAATCGCCTGCGCGTCGTCCGTCCCGGGGTCGCAGTCCACCACCAGCTTCCGCGCTCCTCCTGACATCTCTGTGCTCTGAAAATGCGCCATATTGATCGAGGCATGCGCATGGAACATTAATTAATTGCATGGGACACACCCTTGTACTGTTCACAACGCATCGCCCGTTGTTTTGTACCGTCGACTCGCAATGGTTTTGTTTTGGAACCGAGACTTCTTTCTGTTTGACATTGCTCACTTGCTTTCTCACCTTTCGTGCGTTGTCCCACAATTCTTCCACAAAAACAAAGACCTGTCAGGTTTGATAAATCTTGAATTCAGGATCAACGGATTTATCAAAGGTGCTCCATTTGTGCCAGCGCGAACAATAGCAGACCCAGAAAATGACCTCAAATGGAGAACTCTCCGGATATCGGTGTACGCATGGTAACGATGATGCGAACTCGGCACTGGAGGAATTGGGCACTGCTCAACTGCTGTTGAGATGAGTTTTTCCCCGCTGATGCTGCAGGCTGCTCAGGACGGGGACTCTGGCACCGTGAGGAAGCTGCTCAGGCACCGTGTCAGTCCGGAGGCGGCGGATTTCAGGGGCCGCAGCGCGCTGTCCGGGGCCGCTCGAGGTGAGGCGTGGCTCATCCAATGTTTATAGTTCCTCTGTCTCTGTCTCTCTCTCACACACACATCACACACTCACACACATGCACAAGGACCCACACACAAAGACACACAGACACACAAACACACAAACAAACACAGAAACACACACAAGGAGCCACACACAAGACACACAGACAGACAGACAGACAGACAGACAGACACACACACACACACACACACACACAGACGCACGAAGGGACACACACACATACACGACATACACACATACATCACATACATGCAGAGACACACACACCCACACAGAGACACACACGCACACATGCACACAGACAAGCACACACACGCAGACACACACGCACACACACGGACGAGTCCAGTCATGCAGACAGCACCCGAAGGGCTGAGTTGGAAGAATCAGTGAGCAGTGTCGAGGTCACGGCTCACCACAGGCTGCTTTGTCAATCTTAAGAGCAGCACAAAAAATCAAAACGTTCCACATTCAAGCTTCTGTCAGTACTTCCCATTTCACCACACGCAAACCGCAAACTTGCGTGTGAGAAAAATGGAGACGACTCACACAGCCGATGGCGATGCAATTCACCTTCATCTTCACTTCCAGGGGCCTGAAAAATGCTTTCTGCCAGGTGAAGTCATGGAAACGTACCGTTTTCTGCGCAGGTGGGCATTTCGAGGTCTGCAGACTGCTGGTGGAGGCGAAGGCAAACGTGAATGCGCAGGACGACCTGCAGCGATCTCCACTGCATCACGCTGTCGCAGGTCGCTCTTGAACATTTTGGCTTTTATCAGCCGCGAAACGTGCTGATATTGGTGTCTTCGAAGGATGTTGTTCTCGGTGATTTTGCATCCAATTGATCAGAATGTTCCAGTTTCCCTGTTGATTGAAGAACAATTTTCTCAAGCCTGCATCGTGCAGGCTTCTCAACTCCTTTCTCAATTTGTGTATGTGGATCCCTTTTGTTTTGTTTTTTTTTCTCTGGATATTTGAACCTCCTTATCGACAGGTGATCATCACGACGTCGTGAAGCTGTTGATCGTCTCGGGCGCGAACTTGGGGTGTCAAAGCACAGAAGGTCTGCGACCCACAGACGTCGCGGCGCGTGGCTCTCCAATCTGGACGACTCTACACCTCACCTCAAAAGGAGTAAATCCTGCCCTGCAGGAAGCAGTGGACCTGCCGGTGGTTCCAGCACATTCAGTGACGGTCAGTGTTGCGTGCGTCGCATTTTTGACTTGACATGTTCGCATGGCTCCATACAGGTAGCAAAACTGCAGTTGAGTGCTTGCTTTCTTTGAAAATTATATTTGCAGAAACCAAAACCTGTCTCAGATGACCAGTCAAAACAGAAGAGCAAGAAAACAAAGAAAAAGAAACGGAAAAGATGAAACAACGGGTCAAGACATCAACGGATGCGAGAACAAGAGCACGTACAAGTGCTGATTGGTACAATCATTTCAATGTTGAAAAAAATGAATTCAGCTGGACTTCCACGTTGTGTCCAAGTTGCGTGAATGTGGACAACCATGTAAGGGAGAACAAACCATACAAGGCACACCTGCAGTTGAAACTTGCATGAAACCGCAAAATTTGCTGCAGACCATGCAGAGTTCCTTTTCTTTTATGCTGAGACTGTGTGTGTCTCTTGATTCATGGCTGTCCTTTTCAAAAGACAACAAATCCAACGAACCACGTGACAACGAGTTGTGAATTTTGCGCCGAGAGAAAGGACTAAGTGGTTGAATTTTGTCGGCAAAAGGCAGAGGGGTTTTGCACGTGGATCGTGGCTGCCCTTCCTCCAGTCTGGCGCTGGATACCTCTGTTTGGTTGAATTTGATTTCACTTTGGTAAAGACAAAACACTTGGAGAGCGTTGTGAAGGGTGGAAGACAAAAATTTGTTTGGCATCTGGACATTTTTTCGCCATGTCCCCAAATTCTTCCCCAAATTCTTCTGTCTTCCTAAAAATTCTGTCAGTTTCAGATCCTCCACTGGAGAGAGTAGCACTGCCCGCAGTACTGCACGCACCTCTGTGTGTCCGTGAAAACATTCCAATCCCAAGTGGCTCATGAGTTTGACGTCAGTAAGTTTTTTCGTGTCCTTTCCAGTGCACAAAACGTTGTATCGTGTGATGATGACGATATTTCAACTATTTCATGTTTCCGTGTGGATTCACACACTGTGCAAAATATCTGCTGTTGGCGTCCAACAGAATCCCACAGGTGGTTTTTCTGTGTCACCGTGGGCACATCCGACTAGAATTGTGGCTGCTTGCAGCACGTTTGTGATCACAGGGAACGCTCCGCGCTTCAATCTGCAAAGAACCAATTTGCTCTGTGAAATTGTGCTGAGTTGATCTGCAAACAATGGAAACGCCACGCATTCTTTGATGACACAAAGAGATGGCACTTCCACCAAACTTACGTCCACTGACGATAAAGGCGATCAGGGTGATGCTGACGATGACGGTGAGGACGACGCAGACCGCCAGCGCCAAGTAGATCCTCCTGCTGCAGATGCGACGTTCCTCCGCCTCGTCCACGGAGTCCACGGGCTCCGACTTGACCTTGTCCCCGCTCAAGTTGGGCCCTTTTCCGGTTGGTGTGCCAGTCCAACTTCTGTGGCCCATGTACACCGCGCTGCTGAGTGATGCCTTGTCCTGAAGAGGAAATTAGGATTTCGGTGACAGTGTGTTGGAATTTTCAGCGTCAGATCCGCGCTCGAAGACGCTCATGTTTATGTTCCTGAAAAGAAAGAGTGTACCTACATCCAAATCTGTGAAGATATCAATCGGTAGATCCTTCTCCACTTCGTCCGAGTAGCCCTTGATCGATGACATCTTCTCAGCATCAGAATCAAATGTATGGATGCGCTTAAAGTTCCTTCACATAAAATCAGTTTTGGAGGAAAAGTAAAATTTTGGTCCGCTGTTTGGTTTTGTGCACCTTTGCGCACAGTTACATATTTGATGGTCGGAGATGCACCAGTGAACATCGAGGTGGGCTCGGCTCGCCCGCGCTGCGCACGATTCCGCTGCTGTCAGTCATGCTCTGCTGCAAAAAGTGCGATCAAGGATGACGACGATGCTCCACGCCCTGAGTTCCTCAGCGACTCTGTGTCTCCAAGAGGCTCTGAACAATCTGGCAACTGTCAGCTGGAAGAGGCAGTGTCCGATCGAATGAAGTTCTCTTCAGCAGGAACTTTTCCTCGTTGTTGTTTTCACCAACCAGATTTCAATTTCGACAGGGAGCATCACAGGGTCTCCCTTAGTTACCAGTGCTCTCACACAATTCCACAGGCGCCAAGTTGATTTTTCTGTCGGTGAATGGTTCATGTAGCGCAAAAGATTAAGTTTTTGCAGGCACAAGATCGAACCCAGCCAACATTTCACTTTGACCCCAGAGAAGAACATACATTTATATGTTTTGTTGGTTTTCATTGGGCCGGCCCACAATACCAAAGAATCGCCAGTGGTCATGAGCCGATGTCTCTGGTCGCAGTGCTCACTTCTTTTGTCATTGCCTTGATAACAAGGAAACTCCAAGCAGAAGGAAATGAACACGATGACAAAAGACAAAGAGAAATAATTGAACCAGTTCAGAGAACAGAACCACCGCGCGAAAAGTGGGCACAGGGACCTCGTCCACTGAGGGCAGCACCGGTGCAGGACCTACAGCATTTGTTTCCGTAGGACAGCGAAACTTTGATCATGTGACTTTGCGTATGGCAGTTTCAGCTATTTTGTGCTGTTTCTGACAGCACTCTACCCTGTCTGGTTCCTGACCAGCCTGGCATGGAGGAAGATCTGGGCATCATACACAGACAACACAGAAGAAATTGAACAGTGCAGCAGAGAGATCCGTTGGTTTCTCAAGTGGGTTCTGGTGGCAGCTGTAGCGTTGGGTGTAGGTATTTACCTCCTCCTGCTACTTTGACCAGAGGTATGAAAACAAATTGTGAGAGAGATTTTGTGCTGTTTTTGACACAGTTTGTCTTGAAAATTGATTACGAAGTCAGGCTGATTCATCGCAGGAGGGTTTTCCTTTGGATGTCATTCAAGCATGGCGATGGAATTCCGACATTCCGTGTCCCTGGAAGCTCCACTGGTGAGGAGTGACAGCAGACTGGAGGCATACTCAGACGCTCTCTTCTCCATACTGGCAACTGTCATGGTGAGTCCTTGTGCACAGAGCTTTGTGAGATCATTGTGGCGCACAGAGGATGATATACAACCTGAATTTAGTCCTTGTGTCTTGCAGTGACCCTGTTTTTGTTCTTTTGCAGGTTCTACCGATCATGCACACTGAGATACCAGAAGACTCGGTTGGCTGCCAAGATGGTTTGAGACGAAGCACAGACCTTCGAATAGTTGACCATTGATTTCTAAAATTCTCACTGATTGTTTTCAGAAGCTGACGGCGCACTTCTACGATGTTCTGCTGCAGAAGATCGGTGTGTACGCCTACACGTTCCTGCTCATCTGTTACCTCTGGACAACTCACGTGTGGTGAGCAAAAGTCACGTGGATTCGTTCTCTTCAATGTTGTTTGTCGATAGTTCTCAGTCGTTTCCACTCGACAACTGACAGATTGGTCTCTTCTAATTTTATCTTTGTTGAAATAAAACACAAGGACTTGAATTTGTTCTTCAAAAAAGAACACAAAGGGATGAGGGGTGAGTTTGAGCCGCTTTGTGAGATACAAGGCTGTCTTCTTCACAGGTTGTTTGAGATCATTGTCAAAGTGGACGAATTCACGGTTCTTCTGAATCTGGCCATGATGATGATCATCACATTCTTTCCCTTTTCGGTGAGTGAAAGCACTTTTCTTCATCAACAATGAAACAATGAACCACATCCAAAGTGTATGTTCTGTGTAAAACACTGATCTCTCTCGATTACAGTCGACTCTGCTCCAGCAATACGCTGACCAAGAAATCTCAATTCAAATATTTTGTGGAACACTGGCGTTGTTGTGTGTTGTGCGGGTGTGTATTATTTTTCTTGCGGGTTCCGAATTTTCAGAAAGAAAACTGGTCACCCGCTGTTTTGTAAGTTTGATTTCTCTTTCAGATGCTGCTGGTGTGGCACGTATTTCGTCATCCAGCTATGATCAAAGATGTCATCAAAGAGAACAACGAACAGGTAAAGCCAGACTCAGTGCTGCGGACAACTGCAGGCCCAACGTGAAGTCTGTCCCTTCCCCGAGCCTTCTTTTTGGACAACACTCCACTTTCCTCAGAGTTTGGGTGGAAAATGAAGTGCAATGTCAAAAGGTGCAGAAAGTGTCCAAAACATTGTAAAGTTCAGAATTTCATCATTACCAACAATTCCTGATGCTCTGTTGAATCCAAATAGACCCACAAACCGAGTTCAAAGAAGATTTTGGATGTTGGTTGACACAGACCTTTCCTTTGTTTTTTGGTCCCTTTGTTCAGCACAAAGAGAAGCGGAAACTTTTGGCTGAGAGCATCACCGTCTTCGTCCTCGCTGCGGCTGCCTTCGTCCTCTCCATCTTTTGGACTCGCGCGGTGAGAACAATTCTACGGTCTGGCTTTCGCCTCCATTTCCAAAGTACCCGGGTCGTACCCGTCGCTGATTCATGAAATCTTTGCGTGCTTCAGGCACTGGTGTTTCTGGTGTTAATTCCATTCGCGGACGTTCTGCGATCGCGAGCTGTGACTTTGTACAGAAAATGTCGCCCTGGACCCGAGGGTAGGTAGAACACATACCTCACACACACGCGCGCACACACACACAGGGACTGCTGAACTTGAGTTCGATCTGCAAATCACTTGTCCTACTCGTTTCCAAGGATGCTTGTTCCTTTGTGTTCTTGCTGGCAGCTGACAACTTGGCTCATTTGGAAACGTTCGTGCCTTGGAGGAAGAGGCTCTTCAATGAGACGGTCTGCAAGGAGAGAATCGAATGTGAGACCCCGCACTTTGCTGTTTCTTGAATATCCACACACGATCATCTCGCGATGTCGCACTGGCTGAGAATTTTTCTTGCAGTTTTTAGTGATGGGGTTTTCGCAATTGTGGCGACCTTGATCATTTTGGACATTTGGTGCGTCATTTCTTGTTTATCATCTCTGGAAAGCTTTTGGCATTTGGGGTTTGAACTCGGTGACTTTTCCTGCAATTCTGACGTTTTACCATATTCAGCGAAGAAAACATTCCGGATGCTGCTGCGATAAAAGAGCACCAAGGCAGTCTGTTCAACGCGCTGCGGGAGGAGGCGTACGTTTTCTTCGCCTACGCCGGGACGTTTCTCACAGTCGCTCTGCAGTGGTATGTCCACCACTCGTTGCTGCATGTAAGTGTTCAGCAAAAAGCAGCTGCTTTTGCGTTTGGTGTTTTTCTGTCTGGATATTCTCACACGGAATCCAGGTTCGCTGTGTGTCAAGAGAGTCTTTGTTTTGCAGTATGTCAAAGAAGTCAGCAAGCTCATGATGATTTTCAATTTTTTGGTGAGTGCAATACATTTGATCAGATGACCAGTCTGTTGGTTTTTGACAGGGGTTCATGTCTGCCGATTGCGTTCTTTTTGTGCACCTTTTGCGTTTCTGTTGTTTCAGTGTTTGCTGGCGGTCGGAATCAGTCCCATCGCTTACAAGTTGACCAGTACGTTCGACAATTATGTGAGTGTTTAACCAGAGACGTTACGTTTGCAGCTTCTCAAATCCTGCCATTGAATGTCAATGCGCGATCACGTAATTTCACGTGCCTTGTGTTATACAGAAAGGTGACAACAAATCCAACGAAGCCATAGCAATTCAAGTGAACTCCGCTGTGATACTTATGACTGGCCTCTTCCAGTCTGCACTGTGGATCACGGCTCTGTTTGATTCGTACGTACCTGGACATGACTCCAAGTTCAACCCAGTATTGAGGCAGTTTGAAATTTGGTGCACCCCCCCCCCCTCATACTGTCAACTTTTTTTCAGCGAGAAGCGTTTGGTTGAAGCGGCCCATCACAAGGGCAAAGATCACATGTACATGACGTGTAAACTAGCCGTCCTACCTTTTGCTGGGTGTGTATTTCATTGCTTGGTTTGCTAAATTCTGTGGCGGACCCAGGGAAGATCATTCCTTTCACTCCAAAAATATTTTCCTCCATTGTTTGCGCTTCTAGTGCAAATTGTTGGATTTCTGTGAATTGTTGAACTTTCCCTCCCCAAGCGTTCGATCTTTGTCAGGTCGGGCCGTGCCCCGCCCAACCCTGATCCTGCAGCCACGAGAGGAATTGTGGGTTGAGCCCCATGTCTAAAACTCGCTTTGATGTGTTTTCAGGCTCCTGATGTTTTTCCTGAGCTTGGTCCCACACTTCAAGGCCACCATATTCATTGGTGTAAGTACCGTCTCCCTTTCTTGTTCTGAAACAGTAGACCGCTTCGTGAAACGGAAGGAAATCAGGACTGCACACCCACTGTTCTGTGTTTATTTTTGATTCCGTTTCCACTTTGCAGGTGGAAATCAGTGCTGTCGCAGTGTATGTTCTCCTGGGTCTGATGTTCACAGAAATGAGGGTCAGTTTCATTCTCCTTACCTCTCACTTCCTTTTCTGGGTGATAACACAACGCAGCGCAGATGCCAAAACTGCGTTCTTGTGACCATACCTGAAGTTCAAGAACCAATGTCTGGTGCGTTTGGTTGTTTGAGCACAAGCGTCCAAAACAGAATGCCAACAGCATGCAAGATTCACCAAGCATTACCTGGCATTGCGCACGCCGTTCTTCTTCCCGTGGGTGTGGTTTTGTGTCTCTCACTTTCCATTTTCCTTTGCGCGTTGTTGTGTTTTCAGAAGTGGAGCAGACCGAGCCCACTGGGCGCTGTGAATCCGGACGACACGGCTTTGAGTGAGAGTCCAGCTGTGATGTAGCGTGCAGCGACCACTGACACAGGACCACGCCCTAACCGTGGGCCGTGTGTGAAGAACTTGATCTGAATGACAATTCTCTTCTGAATCCAGAAGCCCCTCAGAACTGTTGAAACTGCTGAACTGCTTCATTTGTGATAAGTGTTGGGAATGACATCATTTTGCGCAGTGATGATGCGCAACTAATCACTGCCAGTAAGACTTGACAGTGTGGTGGGTGGTTGTCTGCCAGAAGCAGTAGGTATGAAAAGGAATTTGATTCATTCCATGTGCCTTGAAAGCAATGTGAGTCGGCCTGAGCGGCAGTTTCCCTCTGAAGTCCTGATGTGAGTGTTTGTATCGAAACAAACGTGATGGAAAACTGTCGCCCCCCACCTCGAGGGGTGAAATATTTTGCATGCAAACATGCCCAGGGGTACTCTACAAGCCTTGGTGTTTTGACAAAAAGTGAAGTGACTTGAATTCTTCAACTGCTGGGTGAACCCACTTTGAACACAAAACTTTGTCTGAACTCTGATCAATCTCAGACTTCATGGCAGATGCGCGAACCTGCGAGATATGCCTGATCAACCGGTTGACTTCCAAGCTTTAACTTGCATTGAGTACACAGCCCAAGACAGCACAAACGGAGGCCCACAACCTCCTTGGGAAAAAAGAACAAGAAAAAGTCGCAGGAAAACACTATTTTTCATGTCTGCGCAAAAACAAATGAACAAGCTATGTATTTCATCAGGTCTTGTCCGAGTTTGATCACTTTCCTTGCGCTCTGTAGAGGATGACTCCCTGATAAAGCAGTTGTTCAACATTTGAGCAAGGGAATGGGGAATTCTCTTCTGGCTAAGGTCAGCCACGTTGCTCAACGATGTGGTTGTGAATTGTCTGGAGTAACCACTTGATCGTGTGTTCACGCAACGCCAGCGGTTTTTTTCCATGGTTTGCGGGTGGAAATTCACAGCTCTCTTCGCCACCTCCAGTCCGTCTGGTGCGGACCACTCGCTGAGAAGCCGTTGCCCCTGGTTACTCCCGAACCCAGGAAGCACAAATTTCACGGCTCCCTGAGAAGGTCGGGGGCCGTTGCCCCTGGAAACCCCCGAATGTCCGCTTCATACAGGCAGCTCGAAGTAGAGTTCGGCCTTGAGGGGCAGGTGGTCGGACGGAAGGGTGTAGCACATCTCTGGGTCGCTGTGCCGCAGCTGGTACCCAACATCCGGGACGTCGAGGACGCCGGCCACGCCCACATGCTCAGCGGCGTACCAGATGTAGTCGATGGTGTTGGAGCTGAAGCTCGTGCTGTACGGCTCGCTGCCCTGGAAACCAAAGCGATAACGAGGCCGATGAACGAATCCAGCAGGGAACTTAAGAGTGGGGGGTGGAAGAGCTGGTCGGCCCCAGTGCAGAGTTTTGTCGTTTTTCTGTTGGAGCGGCTGCTGCAGGGTTCGCTGCTCTGCAAACCAAAGCGCAAAATGAACTTCCAGAGGGATGCACGAATCCTGCAGGGAACTAGGGGGGGGGGGTCGGCTGCATTGAAGCAAACAGATTTGTTGTTTTACTGTCCGAATAAGTGCTGCAGGGTTCACAAGGAAATCGGAATACAGTTTGCACACAAACTCCAGCTTTCCTCACCTGTGGGACAGGCGAATGCGTGGGTGGAAATAACGACGCAATGCCCATTGACTGGTTCACGGGTGCCCCGAGATCTACTGAGGCATCAGTTCCAAACAACCCTCAACAGACAGACAGGCAGACAGACACACACACACACACACACACACACACACATGCAGGCACAGACAGACAGACAGACACACACACACATGCAGACACAGACACACAGACACACACATGCAGACACAGACGCACACACACACACACACACACGGGAGAGACGGAGAGTGCGGTGTGTGTGTGTGTGCGTGTGTGTGCGTGCGTGATACTGACCCTGAGTGTGTAGTAGGCGCTCTTCAGCTGGAGGCTGTGATTGAACGCAGTCGGCATCAGGTCCAGAACCTTCACCGCAAACCGCTGTTTGCTCTGCAAAGGACGCGTTGGGTGTGTTCGATTCACATACGTTGGCCACGTTGGGTGTGTTCGATGTACACACCGAAAGCAGCCCGACCTGTTCGCACCCACGAGGTACAAACGCCCCTTGGTACAATTGGTACGGAAATGGGAACATCAATGCGAGCACCAAGCGTTGAATCCCAGTTTGACGAGAAACAGCGTCTCCTGTGCACTGGATGCCTTACTTTTGCCCTCGGTGTTTTTGGCAAGTGTTGGGGTGACAAAGTATTTTGTTGACCTGCACTTGAAAAGTAAATCTCGTGACCCAAAAGAATTGCACTTGGTTCTTCTGCTCTTGGTGCAGATTGGCAGGTGACAGAACAGTGAGAAATAGCATCATAGTGTCAACCCTGTTCCAGTGTTGGGAAACCAGAATCCTATCACGCGATTTTGCGAGACCTCAATTCTACAACTGTGGCATCTCGTCTCGCTATTTGACCTGTTTACGATGCAGTGTGCGAGTGTCGCTTCTCACACTCAACTAAACATGCTGCTGCATATGTTTGAGACAATCT